>Ga0222677_1000051_pt1:57500-65930 | contig 65930 bp, 52 predicted proteins | sample AntAcemetagen935_FD_179846 | JGI IMG/M metagenome (GOLD analysis project Ga0222677, IMG submission 179846) | Saline water microbial communities from Ace Lake, Antarctica - #935 | ecosystem: Environmental > Aquatic > Non-marine Saline and Alkaline > Saline | place: Antarctica: Ace... | reverse complement strand
ACCGTGTTGCCCTTACAGCCTGTATGCGAAAACTTGTAATTATGCTTAATTCTATGTTGAAAAATAATCACCCTTATAGTGAAAATTATTGCTAGCGCCTATTGACAATCAATACAGTCGCTCCAAAGGCCCAGTATAGCCGGAATGACAAACTAATTTATAATATCAAGCAACTCAGATTAGGCATTCATGAACAAATCATTCCAAATATCAAACCCGAAACAGTTGCCATAATAATAACCAACGCCGAAAACACGCATGTTTTTTTTGTACCTATAATTGAGCGGATAACAAGCATACTGGGCAGTGATAACGCGGGACCGGCCAACAGCAGGGCCAGGGCCGGGCCTTTTCCCATACCGTTGCTGATAAGACCTTGCAGAATCGGCACCTCAGTCAGGGTTGCAAAATACATAAACGCACCAACAACGGATGCAAAAAAATTAGCTGCGATGGAATTGCCGCCCACAAGTGAGCTGATCCAAACGGATGGTATTAATCCTTCAGCACCGGGGCGTCCCAGCAACAGACCCGCCACAAGCACACCCCAGAATAAAAGCGGGGTGATCTGCTTGGCAAACCCCCAGGTGGACTGCAGCCAATCTCCTGATTCTTGCGTCACCTTAGCCGATAACACGACCAGACACAGCACACCGGTTGTAAATGCAATGAGCGGCGTAGAGGGAAACATAAATGCGCTCAGGGCAGTAACAACCGCGCCAAGTGCTACCTTCCACCACGGAAACGCATACCAGCGTACCAGAACTGCAGCCAGTGCAACTGCGAATATTCCGGTTAGAATCCATTTGGCGGCGTACACGGTCTGCCACACACCTGATGGGTCTGAGGGCCTGCCCCAATTGGCGAAAACCAGAATCGCTATCATTGAGCCAAAATACAGTACATTCTGCCATAGCGGCCGGACGACCTCAGCCTCGGGCAGGTGCATCTGCGCATTGGCCTTCCGCATCTCTTCTTTTCTAAAAACAAGATGCATAATCAGGCCGATCACAATGCTGAACAGCACCGCGCCGACTGCCCGAGCAATGCCAAGCTCAAAGCCCAGAACACGGGCGGTTAAAATAATAGCTAAAACATTGATGGCAGGACCCGCATAGAGAAACGCAGTTGCCGGGCCGATACCTGCACCCATTTTATAGATTCCACCGAACAACGGCAGCACCGTGCAGGAACACACTGCCAAAACAGATCCTGAAACAGATGCAACCCCATACGCCAATACCTTGTTGGCCCGCGCGCCCAGATATTTCATCACGGATGCCTGATTGACAAAAACCGCAATGGCACCCGCTATGAAAAATGCCGGTATCAAGCACAGCAGCACATGCTCGCGGGCGTACCATTTAACCAGATAAAGCGCCTCTAGCACAGCGCCGTCAAAACGGGGAATTCCAAGCGGCAGATAAAAGCACGCTAAAAATACGACGATAAGTATGAGCAGAATTTTAAACTCTTTATTCATCTCTGTTCAATGCCTCAGGCAAAGTTTGAATAAAATCTTTAATCTGATCGCGCACAATGCGATAGCAATCCAGCTTTGCTTCCTCGGTATCACACGCGGCAGCCATTGCAGGCGGATCATCAAATCCAACATGGAATGTTTTTACACCTACTGGAAAAACCGGACAGTTTTCATATGCATGTCCGCATACAGTGACAATATAATTAAAATCAACGCCTCTGAATTCATCAACTAACTTTGAACGCTGATGTGAAATATCAACCCCGGCCTCAGCCATGACCTGTACCGCACGTGGATTGAGCCCGTGCGTTTCAATACCGGCGGAATATGCCTGAATACATTCTGATTTCAATTTCCGTGCCCAGCCTTCAGCCATCTGGCTACGGCAGGAATTGCCGGTACACAAAAACAAAATCTTTGTTTTTTTATCTCGGCCCATAATACGAGTTCTCTGGATTCCAAACGCTGCTTTGCTATGACTGCCGTTGGCAAAAGTTCGTTACTGTTTAGTCTTTTTTGCAAATCTCAAGACGGTTCAATGTTTTGGCTTTCTCCCGGTCGGACACGATGAGAGGATCATCATTGAGCCATTTTTTCAAAGATGCCTGCAGTAACGGAGCATACTCATTGATTCGCGCGTAGCAAGGTGAATATTCAATCCATTGCCCGCTGCGCTCATCCTGGATCAATCCGGCATTTTTCAAAATAGCCAGGTGTTTTGAGACGCTCGGCTGTTTTATCCCAAGCACTGCAGCCAGCTCGCATACACACATGCTCTTTTCTTCAAGCATCTTCAAAATACGCATGCGATTTTTGTCTGCAACTGCTTTGAGCACAATCATAAGTTCACGCATCAACGCCTCCATTTAGTATAGCCATATAGCTATATGGTAGCATTGTTTTACGACGTGTCAAGGTCTCAAATTCGGAAACCTTATAATCTGCACTTCTGCCGGCATATTGCCATATATGCCCAGTTCAGGTATGGTGTCTTCATTACACTACAACGTTGTACACACAAGGAGACCTTTATGAAAATAGTCGCTGTCAACGGAAGTCCTACCGGTGCAAATGGAACAACCGGCAAAGTACTTGCCGCCCTGATTGAAGGCACGAAGAAGGAAGGTGCCGAAGTGCGGCTTTTTGAACTGGGTGCGGGCACGGTCAAACCCTGCATCAGCTGCCATACCTGCCAGAAAGAGGGCCACTGCGTTATTGAGGATGATCTGCAGGCCATTCACCAGGCCATGCTAGAATCCGACGGCATCGTACTCGGAACTCCAAACTACATTGACGATGTCAGCGCGCAACTCAAGGCTCTGCTTGACCGCAGTTTCAGCATGTATCACTGCCAGTCGCTCAACGGCAAATACGGCGCGTGTGTTGTTGCCTCGGGCGGACCCCGCTATGAGCGTGTTGAGGAATATCTTATGGATAAGATCGGCAATATAGGCTGCTGGAAGGTTGGCAGCATGGTTGCCGCAGGCGGACTGATTCACGATCCAGAATATGCACCCGCCATTGAAGAAGAAGCCCGTGAACTCGGGCAAACCCTTGTCCGCGCAATCGCTACCCGAGCTACATTTCCTGAGCAAATTGAAGCACGTCATGACTGTTTTGAAGTCATGCGCTGGCTCGTAGAAGACCAGAAGGAAGAATGGCCCTTTGAATACAAGTACTGGCAGACACACTGGAAGGACACAATCATCAAGCCGCAATAACGCACGGCTATTGAAAAACATTCATCTGCTGCGTTATGCTCATCACGCTTCCTTGCGACGTACAAAACGTACGCCTCATGTTACCTTGATATCGCAGACCTTGCATCGCGGGCATTTTTGAACAGCCTTTCAAAAGAACTTTCTCAGCAACCTTTACGCCGGAAGATATATATTGCCGCGCACGGAATGGGGCAGATGAACGCCTTGTCGCGAAAGACCTAAACCTCTATGTCCACAGTCAAACACGCCATTGAAACTCATACAGAACTAACACCAGCCAAAATCAATGTCTTTAAGAAGCGCGTTCTAAGCTACTACCGCCGCAATGCCCGAACACTACCCTGGCGAGAGACTACTGACCCTTATTGCATCCTCGTCTCGGAAATCATGCTGCAACAAACGCAGGTTGACCGGGTCATCCCGAAATATGAAGCTTTTATCAAACGCTTTCCGGATGTGGCCTCCCTTGCTTTAAGTCCCCTGAAAGAAGTGCTGGTTATGTGGCAAGGTCTGGGCTACAACCGGCGTGCACAGAGCCTGCACAACAGCGCCCGTATCATTACAAGCGAACTTGGTGGTCGCCTTCCTGAAAACCGTGAAACCCTGAAGTTACTTCCGGGGATTGGCGCTTATACAGCAGCGGCTGTTAGCGTTTTTGCCTATAATCAACCCTGCGTTTTTATTGAAACCAATATACGCGCAGTATACATCCACAGCTTTTTCCCCAATGCTGATAGCGTAACCGACGCACAGCTTGAGCCCTACATAGCCGCCAGTCTGAACAAGCGCAATCCTCGTCGTTGGTACAATGCACTAATGGACTATGGAGTATACTTAAAAAAGCTCCATGGAAACCCGGCCCGCAAAAGCAGACATCATACGGTACAAAGCCGCTTTGAGGGCTCCGACCGCCAGATACGTGGCATGATTATCAAAATCCTGGGAAATGTCGAAGCAATGAGCATACGCGAACTTGTACGACAGGTCGGCAACGAACCAGAGAGGGTGCGCCCCATCATAGATCAGCTTGTAGGTGAGAGATTGGTACAACGGCTACGAACTCGACTCTCTCTGCCATAGAAAGTTTAAAAGTCAATTTTTACAGGCTGTTCAAAAATGCCCAAATGCAAGACGCGCGTAGTTATGAGGAATGAGGCGTACTTTTTGTACGCTGGCGTAGCACACCGCGGCAAATGGGCGTTTTAGGGCAGCCTGCTAAACCTTTCTAAAGACCGTGCCATTAAACGTCGCAATCAGCTCACCGTTTTTGCTGACATCCATCCGGTACAAGCCTGTCCGTTTAGTTGTGTTTAACAGCCGGGCTTCGGCGGTAAGTGTATCGCCCACGGCCGCACCTTTTAAAAATGAACCGCTGACATCGAGAGCAAGCGAAGGGGAATAATCACTGTTTGCCGCAGCTGAAAAGGCAACATCTGCAAGACTGAAAATCAATGCGCCATGAACCGCTCCGAGGAAATTGAGCATTTCCTCTCGGATCACCACTGAACAGCAGGCATAGCCCTTCTCCACCTTTTCAATGGTCACTCCAAGAAAATTGGCCCAGGGGTCATTACGTACGGTATTCAAAAACTCATCCATAAGGCGTATCCTCTCAATCAAAAGTTAATTGGTATCATGTTGTGAACAGTGCTAGCGTTTAAGCTTTGAATCTGTCAACCAAACCTGTGTTCCCTGTTTACATACGTTAATGTCTTACAAATTGATACCCTGAAAATTTTTGCGTGTGCTGATCAACTCTTTATGGTAACAATGTAAACAAGACAAAAGGTCTTTCATACACACACGTTCCACGCAGGTCCATGTATGTTGGACCGCCTTACGCTACTCTCACCATTAAGGAAACCATTATGTGCAAGAATGATGTACGTCTTGAGGACTTCACCATACCCACGCTTGGCGAAACGCAGTATGATTCACCGCTTAACCCGGCCCGGCTGCTATTCACTAATGAGTCAAATCGGATTTTATACCATTCGCAGCTGGAACCACTGGAAAAAAGCCTGCAGTCTAACAAACCCCTGCCCTCTTTTGAACCGGCAGGCCCGCGGCCTAAGATCTTCTTTAACAGCAATGAGATCAACTGCGGAATCGTAACCTGCGGAGGCCTTTGCCCCGGAATCAATGATGTAATTCGGGCAATCGTGTACGAGGGCTATCAACACTACCATGTGAATCGCATTTATGGCTTTCGCAACGGCTACCATGGCATTATCAAGGGCAATGATCCGCCGCCCGTACTTCTTGACACCGACATGGTCAACTCGATTCATGAACAGGGAGGCACGATTCTGGGCTCATCGCGCGGCCCCCAGGATACCAACCACATGGTTGACTATTTACATGACCTGAACATCTCAATATTATTTACGATCGGCGGTGACGGCACCCTGCATGGTGCGCGCGCAATAGCTCAGGAAGTTAAAAAGCGTGGTTATAAAATAGCCGTTATCGGTATCCCCAAAACCATAGACAACGACATCTCATTTGTGTCTCGAACTTTTGGGTTTGAAACCGCAGTTGAAGCCTCACGTTCCGTTATACAGGCAGCGCATATTGAATCCAAAGGAGCTGAATACGGAGTGGGTCTGGTAAAGCTCATGGGCCGTGATTCCGGCTTTATCGCAGCGCAGGCTACCATCGCAAACGCTGATGTAAACTTCTGTCTTATACCCGAGGTTCCCTTTACACTTGGAGGGGAAAGGGGGTTGCTGCAGAAACTTGAAGAGCGCCTGCTGCGGCGGCGCCATGCGGTTATTGTTGTTGCCGAAGGTGCCGGACAGGATTTAATGGCCGGAGATGAACGCTGTGATGCTTCCGGCAACAAGCTGCATGATGACATAGGCATTTTCCTTAAAAACAGCATTGTCGACCACTTTAAGAAACGCCAATTACCCATAACCGTTAAATACATTGACCCCAGCTATATCATACGCAGCCGCCCTTCAAACGCCAACGATTCGCTGGTATGTCTGCAAATGGGCCAGAACGCCATGCATGCCGGCATGGCCGGTAAAACCGACATGATGATCGGATCATGGAACAACCACTACACCCATGTTCCACTCGCAATAGCCGTTTCAGCCCGTAAAAAAATTAATCCTGACGGAGACCTGTGGCAAACCGTACTTGCAGTCACCGAGCAGGGTTTCGGGGACTGAACAAGTGACAGACATCGAGCTGCAGGGGCGCATCGAAAAAGTTCTCTTCACAAACGCGGATAACGGCTACGCGGTGTTACTGCTGCGATGCGACAGCACGCCGGAACCGCAAGACATAACCGCAATCGGAACCATCCTGTCTCCCAAGGTCGGCGAAACACTGATCATGCACGGCACCTGGGCAGAGCATCAGCGCTTCGGGCGCCAGTTCCAAATCAAACGCCATGAAACCGTAATGCCCACAAGTGCCGAGGGCCTTGAGCGCTATCTGGGCTCCGGCCTGATAAAAGGACTGGGCCCTGATCTTGCCGGCCGCATCATCAAAAAATTCGGAACTGCAGCAATAGAGATACTTGATCAGGATCCTGACCGGTTGCTAAAAATTCGCGGCATCGGCAAAAAAAAACTTGCCGGCATTAAGGATTCATGGTCACGCCAGCACGGCATACGCAACTTGATGATGTTTTTACAGGAGCACAATATCGGTCCCGGGATTGCCGCCAGAATTTACCGCCGTTTTGGTGCCGAATCCACTACAGCGGTACGCGAAAATCCCTACTGCCTGGCAACCGAGGTAAACGGTATCGGCTTTGTGACCGCTGATCAGATTGCAATGGAACTGGGGTTTAGCCGCAGCAGTCCACGACGCATAGAGGCCGGCCTACTCTATGTGCTGCAGGAATTCACCGGTGAGGGCCACGTGTATGTGCCACGTAATATTCTGACACAAAAGGCGGGAGATATCCTCGGGGCGGATACTGCTGAACTCACATACGCCATCGAAGCACTGGACCTGCGCAGTGAAATAGTGATTGAACCTGACACGGTTCGTCTCACGGACGAGGACTCCTCTCAAAACATCTATCCGGCCATGCTGCACAGCTGCGAGCAGCAAATCGCCAAGCGACTGTGTGACCTGCAGCGGGCTACACCGGCCGTTAAGCACAAAAACATAGCATCTCTGGTTCGTTCGATTGAACGTACGCTATCTTTTAAACTCTCCGCGCAACAGGCTGAAGCCGTACGCAGGGTATTTGAAAGCCGAGTGCAGATTATAACCGGTGGACCTGGAACAGGTAAAACCACCATTGTACAGGCCGTGGTGCAAATCGCACTGAAGGAACATCTAAGCGTTAAACTTGCTGCACCGACTGGACGCGCTGCCAAGCGCATGGCAGAGGCAACTGGTCGTGAGGCTAAAACCCTGCACCGTCTTTTAAAATATGACTTCCAAAGCGGGACCTTTGAGCATAACGAAGGCAATCCGCTTGACTGCAGCATGCTTATTATCGATGAAGCCTCAATGATAGACACGTACCTGATGTATCAGCTGCTTTGTGCGCTCAAGCCCGGCAGCGCGCTCGTGCTGGTAGGAGACATGCATCAGCTCCCGTCGGTCGGTCCAGGAAATATCCTGGCCGACATCATCAACTCCGGCATCGTACCGGTGGCCGAGTTGACCGAGATTTTTCGGCAGGCCCAACAGAGCCGTATCGTGATGAACGCCCATCGCATCAATAACGGACACGGCCTGCTTGCGGCCGAGGATACGGACAAACTTACCGACTTTTACTTTATAGAAAAAGAAGATCCTGAGGCAGCCCTAAAAACAATTATAGGGGTCACAGCCGAGCGCATTCCCGCCCGTTTCAAACTCAACCCCATGCAGGATGTACAGATAATCACACCCATGCACAAGGGCCTTATCGGGACTGAAAACCTGAACCGTGAACTGCAGCAGGTTCTCAACCCCGGACATATCATCCTGGAGCGCGGCAACCGCTGTTTCAGGGCCGGAGACAAGGTAATGCAGGTAAAAAACAACTACGACCTTGATGTATTTAACGGTGATATAGGCATGATTATGAGTGCATCAGCTGAAAAAAAAATGGCCGTCGTAATGTTCGACGACCGGCCGGTAAGCTATACGTTCAACGATCTTGACAACCTTGTCCCGGCCTATGCGATCTCTGTGCATAAATCACAAGGGTCAGAATTCCCTGCAGTTGTCATGCCGCTTCTCACGCAGCACTACATCATGCTGCAG
>Ga0222677_1000051_pt1:0-50000 | contig 65930 bp, 52 predicted proteins | sample AntAcemetagen935_FD_179846 | JGI IMG/M metagenome (GOLD analysis project Ga0222677, IMG submission 179846) | Saline water microbial communities from Ace Lake, Antarctica - #935 | ecosystem: Environmental > Aquatic > Non-marine Saline and Alkaline > Saline | place: Antarctica: Ace Lake... | reverse complement strand
TTTCTGCACTTCTTCCCTGGATAGAATCTGCCGCATCTCGTTTTTGCCGCTGGGATCACCAATCAGGGCTGTGCCGCCGCCGACCAATACGATTGGTCGATGACCGCAGCGCTGCATGTGCGCAAGCGCCATAACCGGCAGCAAATGCCCCACGTGCAGGCTGTCCGCTGTCGGATCAAACCCGGCATAACACGTCACAGGTGAATCGAGCCTCTTTCGCAGTGACTCCTCATCAGTCACCTGCTCTATGAACCCGCGCTCTGCAAGTAAATCGTATGCGTGTGCCATAAAGAACAAACCTATTTTGCGTACTCAACCGCCCGAGTCTCCCGGATAACGGTTACTTTGATCTGGCCGGGATAGGTAAGCGATTCCTCTATCTTCCTGGCAACATCCTTTGACAATACAACCGCATTATCATCATTGACTTCACGACTCTCGACCATGACACGGACTTCCCGGCCGGCCTGAACCGCATAGGACTTTGTGACCCCTTTAAAGGAATTGGCTATTTCCTCAATCTCCTTCAAATGCTTCACATACGTGACCAGCATTTCACGCCGGGCTCCGGGCCGGGCAGCCGACAGTGCATCGGCAGCCTGCACCAGCACAGCCAGTACGGTCTGCGGTTTTACATCGTCGTGGTGGGCGGCAATTGCATGTATAATGTCTTCGGGTTCACCGTGTTTCTTGGCCATGTCAGCGCCTATCAAGGCGTGAGAGCCTTCAACTTCATGGTCGATTGCCTTGCCGATATCATGCAGCAAGCCGGCACGCCGGGCAGCCTTGTCGTTAATTCCCAGTTCATTGGCCATCATTCCGCACAAGAAAGATACTTCAAGGGAATGCTGCAGCACGTTTTGATCATAACTGGTTCTGTATTTCAACCGTCCCAGCAAGCGGACAATCTCGGGGTTAATTTTTTGAATGCCTACATCAAAAATGGTCTGTTCGCCGGCTTCGCGAATCGTCACGTCCATTTCCTGATTGGCTTTTTTAACAATCTCCTCAATGCGCGCCGGATGAATTCTGCCGTCGGTAATCAGGCGCTCCAGCGAAATGCGCGCAACCTCACGGCGGACAGGGTCAAATGATGAAATCAGAATCGTTTCAGGCGTATCGTCAATGATCAGGTCAACACCGCTGATCTGCTCAATCGCACGTATATTGCGCCCTTCCCTACCGATAATCCGACCCTTCATCTCGTCATTGGGCAAACTGACAACTGAGACGGTTTTCTCGCCAACATAGTCGGCGCTATAGCGCTGAATCGCGATAGCAATAATATTGCGGGCGACCTTGTCGGCATTTTCCCTGGTCTCCTCCTCAATCCGCCTGATTGTACGCGCCGAGTCATGCTTGGCTTCACCCTCAAGGTTCTGCATAAGCATTTTCTTGGCTTCCATGGCAGTCATGCCCGAAATCTTTTCGAGCATCTGGGCCTGTTCCTGCAGGGCGCGATTATACTTCTGCTCGGTTTCCTGCACCTGCGACTCGCGCGCCCCAAGCGTTTTCTCACGCTTAGCGACAACAAGCTCTTTCTGATCAACAAGATTAACCTTTTTTTCAAGATTTTCCTCCCGCTGAGACAAACGCGATTCTATTTTCTGCAACTCGTTTTTCTTGTTGCGAGACTCCTTTTCAAACTCAGCCTTGACCCGGTACAACTCCTCCTTGGCCTGAAGCTTTGATTCTTTTTTTAAGTTAGTAGCCTCTTTCTGGGCATCCTGCACAATTTTCTTGCAAGAATCCTCCGCGGATGCCAGTTTTCCCTCAACTAATTTTTTACGCAGAAAAAAGCCTACCACGACTCCGATTATACTACCGACTAATGCGAATATAATTTGTAAATTCAATGTATGTATACCTCCTGTTTCTGTTGCTGTATGGTTAGACGAATCCGCAAATTAAAGCCTGTCCGGTCTGCGCATACGTGCGCAACCGTTGTGACTCCGTTTTTTACACATTCATCGTAAATGAATTTACACTGCAGACGCAGTGCTCGCACAATACGGAGGAATCGGAAAAACTGCTGTTTATCCCGAGTACTCCTAAATCTGGTTGAGTGGTTCAATCGAGTACGTATGAAAGGCGTGCAACGTGGGTCAACGCTAAGCTATGAAGGCATTACATACTGTTTCAATAGTTAACAGGCCAGGACTGGAAAATATATTTTCAGTATAATTTCATATAGTTGGCAGTTATACCGTCAGCTATTCCACTCCCCAAAAAATCCCCATGCCCTTGCATTTCTCATCAGTATGCTATTAAACAATATAAAAATAGAACTATTTTTTCAAGCACTTAGCTGCAATCTATTCCTTCAAAGTCTCGACTCACGCCCACAGCGTACCTCAATACCGCCCAACGCTGTTGTATACGGTGCGATCTTTACAATACTGGGTGTTTATTCTCCCGCTAAAAATGTTCAGGTTATTATTATTCTTTTCTTGATTGTAAAACTATACATCAACATTCATCTTTGATTCAAGTAAATTTATCAACTCCGAAGCACGATTGTCAATATTTTTATTCAGAGACTCAAGTTCACGCTCTTTTGCAAAACAGTCGTCAACGAGATTGAGCGCTACTAAGATCATCAACTGGCTGTTGTCCATCGTGCCGCCGGCCTTTCTGGCGGCGTCAATTTTACCGTTCAAAAAATGCTCAACCCTTGTAATATATTCAGGGTCGTGACTGCCCCGCAAATTAAAGGTCTGACCCATGACAACAATTGGAACGCTCTCGCTCATATGCACACCAGCAACTAACTATTTAAAAATCGATAAAAATCTACACAGGGGTATATAGTTTCAAGCGCGCTCCCCTGATGGTTACAAATACGTCAAAGCTTAAGAGAATCAATATGTTCCATAACCTTGGTCAAACGCTGCTTCAAGGTCTTTCTTTCCTTCGTCGCATGCTCGAGGCGTTTTTTCAATTCCCTGTTTTCCAGCTCATGCTTTGTAGCCAGCTGTTCCAGCCGCTTTTTCTCACGCTGCACACCCGCAAAACGCTCAAGCGTACCTTCTATTGTTGACTGCAGTTTTTCGAACGCTGCGCTTTCCACAAAAGAACCCCGGGCAAAAGTGAGATCCAACAATTCAATATGATCATTTTTTCAGCCAAACTACACAGTTACTCCCGATAAGTCAAGTTGTATATCATGCCTTTAAAACCGGCCATGTTTGCGCATGCGTTGTTCGAACGTCCCCGATAACACCTCCGACAGAGGACTGAGACAACGATTCTGCAACCGCAACCCCCTCATAGAGTTGTGTATTGTGCCCTGCAAGAGCATTGAGCGTGTGTTGTATGGATTGGGCGATGCCATCAATATGGTAGCCGCCTTCAAGCGCAAGCAGCAACTTTCCCTGGCAAAGCTCTTCTGCGAGTTGTTTAAGCTTGAACGTCATAGCACCGAAACCAGCCGGCGTTACCTGCATGGTTCCAAGCGGATCGTTTTCATAGGTATCATACCCGGCTGAGATAAGAATAATCTGCGGTTTATACGCCCGTGCCAGCGGAACCAGAACCTGTTCAATAAGCAGCAGGTAATCCGCATCACCCTGACCGCCCGCAAGCGGAATATTGACCGTGTAGCCCTCACCTGCCCCGCTGCCGGTTTCATGCAGATCACCGGTTCCCGGATAGTACGGGTACGCATGCGTTGAAACATAGAGTACCTCCGGCATGTCGTAAAATGCATTCTGGGTGCCATTACCGTGATGAATGTCCCAATCATAAATCATAACGCGCTCAAGACCATGATGTTGCAACAGGTAGCGGGCTCCCACGGCAACATTATTAAAAAGACAAAACCCCATGGCGCGATCATGCTCGGCATGATGGCCAGGTGGGCGCACAAGGGCCATAGCGTTTGCAGCCTTGCCGTTCACCAGCATATCGCAGCCGTCAAGCACAGCGCCTGCAGCCAGCTTTGCCGCTGTCCATGAACCGGACGAGGTGCTGGTATCCGGATCAAGACTTACCTGCTGCTTTTCGGAAGTGCTCTCGATTGTATCAATATAAGACGGAGCGTGGTTCAGGGCAAGTTCTTCACGGCTTGCCTCCCGCGGTGCTCGAAATTCATACCCCGCACGGTCCAATTGCGCATCAAGCATACCGTAAATTGAGACCAACCGCTGCGCGCATTCAGGATGGCCGGCGGGTGTCACATGGTCAATACAGCGTTCATCGCGAAAAACAATGGTTAAACTCATGGTCTTCTCCATAGATATGTTGACTTTAAAGCCAAAAGATTATACAAAGTACAGGCTTTAGTCAAACTGCGAAACCAAAAAACTTTTGGCGAAAGGACCTCTCATGTTCGGACTCGGAATGCCGGAACTACTGGTCATACTTGTTGTGGCCCTGGTAGTCATCGGGCCCAAACGGCTGCCCGATATTGCCCGCGCCCTTGGCAAAGGCATGCGTGAGTTCCGCAACGCAACTGATGACATCAAGCAAAGCATTAATATTGACCGCAATGACTTTGACCCCGGTCCGGCACTAAAAAAAATTCAAGAGCCCGTACAGCCGCCCCCGGAAGCACCGACTGAACCGGTGGCCGCCACACCGCCTTCACAGCCCGACACAGATGCCGACCAGAGCACGGATAAATAAATGCCGGACGAAAAACTAGCATTCACCGATCATCTCGAAGAACTGCGCAAACGCTTTATAATATGTCTTGCGGCAGCCGGGATCGGTTTTATAATCTCATACTTTTTCTCAGAACAAATTTACCAGATACTGGCCCTGCCGGTCAGGAATGTTCTTCAGGATGAAAACTCATTTATCTTCACCAGCCTGACAGAGCCTTTCTTCACCTACCTCAAACTCGCTTTCTTTTCAGGAATCGCCCTGGCAAGTCCGGTCATCATATCCCAGATCTGGGCCTTTGTCGCACCGGGCCTCTACAAAAATGAAAAAAAATACTCTATCCCGTTTGTACTGCTCTCAACCCTGTTTTTTGTAATCGGCGTGCTGTTCTGCTTTTTTGTAGTATTTCCAATCGCATGTACGTTCTTTGCAGGGTTTGCGCAGGCCGGTGTGATTGAGATGAAGCTGAAAATGAGCGACTACCTGTCATTCAGCTGCGCCTTTCTGCTTGCATTCGGCCTCGTATTTGAACTGCCCATTTTCATCCTGTTCCTTACAAAAATCGGCGTTGTGAACCACTCCCAGCTTACCAAGAACAGAAAGTACGTTATCCTGCTGGCGTTTGTTGCCAGCGCCATCCTGACCCCGCCGGATATCATCAGCCAGGTACTCATGGCCGTGCCCCTGCTGATACTCTATGAACTCAGCATTGTGATTGCCAAAATCTTCGGGAAGAAACCGAGTCTTGAGGAGGATGAAGCTGATACACCTGAGGAAAGCGAAGAGAAACCGCCACAGGAGTAGAAGGATCTTAAAAAATACTTTCTAACAAGTAAGCCGACCGCCCGGCCCGGCCAGATCTTTCAATAACTCCCGGTCAATAATTACAATCTCCCGTTTGCCTTGCAATTGTATCAGCCCGGCCTGGACCATACGTGCCATGATACGCGACAGGGTCTCGGGTATTGTTCCCAGAATACTTGCAAGCTGAGCCTTTGAGATATCCAGCCGGATCGTGTCTAATTCCGCATCATGCTCGCTCTGATAGAGCAAAAAGGCGGCCAGCCGGCCGGGAACTTCCTTGAGCGACAGGTTTTCAATAAGATCGGTAAAGGTATGCAGGCGCCGTGAAAGTACCGCCATCATGTTGAGCGCCACGGCAGGATACGAGCTAATAAGAGTAATAAAATCATCCCGGGGGAAATACAGCGTAGCAGCAGCTTCCAAAGCCATTGCATGCGCGGGGAAATGCCGCCCGGTAAAAACCGGCACCTCGCCAAAGGGTTCGCCGGCACCAAAAATATGCAATATCTGCTCCTTGCCGTCAGCAGAAAGCTTATAAATCTTTACCCGGCCCTCGGTAACCACAAAAAAACCGTGCCCGGATTCGCCCTCCTCAAAAATAGCTTCCCCTTTGCGAAAGGCTCTTTGACGGGCAATCCCGCCCAGTGCCGTACAGGCGCTGCTGCTCAACCCCTGAAACAAGGGTATTGAACGCATTATTGTTTCGGTACTGTCTGCCATCACTAACTCCCGGGAACATTCTGTCTGATTTTGGAAACACATCGTAGCAGAAAATGTTCTGTGGAGCGATAAAAAACCGTGTAGACAGCTATTGATCTGCCATGATCTCACACTGCTTAAACAGTCACATGTGCAGTCCTGTTAACGACAATAATGCTCAGGATCATTTGTCAAACTAACAGTATTTTTTGCGGACATCCCTGCAACTCATTATAAAAACTGTTGTCAAAAAATGAAATCATGGTATAATTTTTTTTCAAAAACAACATACTCATGGAGACTGAGCAAACATGCCAACAGAAATTTATGAACTGCTGCCTGAAGACGTAAAAAAAGACTGGGATGAAGAGGACTACAAAATTTTCAGCCCGGAAAAGCTGAGCGATAAGCCAGTCGTGACTGTTATTCTGATCAACCAGAACGAAACTGAAATCGTGGTAGAACTGCCTGTAGTCACGCCCCAAGCGTAAGCAGCCAAACACCATCCTTAGCCCCCCGAGATGCCCCGCCTGTGCATGCAGGCGTCCCCCAATGCTCACCCCTGCAGCATCTATGGCAACACTGCCTATGATATGACTGCTATTTAACAGTCATATCAAGCACATCAAAAACAGATCACTATTGTGGGAAGCACACTAGCCCTTGAACAGGTCTACAATTTTACTGAATATCGATTTCTTGGGCACGCCGTAGTCTGCAGATATCGGAGGTTTACTTTGCACGAGACGCTGAGCCTTCGTTACGTTTTGCATGGGCCGCTGAGCCTTTGCACTGCTTTGCGCAGATGATTTCTCACGTCGAGGAGAGCTTTTTTTGCGCGTGGAGGATGGTGTGTTCTGCTTGGCAGAAGTCTGCTTAGCCGTGTTCTGCTTAGCCGAGTTTTGCTTGGCCGAGTTTTGCTTGGCCGTGTTCTGCTTGACCGTGTTCTGCTTGGCCGAAGTCTCTTGCCCGGAAGGAGTAAACGACTCTCCGTATTTATTTTGATAATAAGCAAGCCTCTCCTGCTCGTTCATCTCAGCAAGGCTTTTCCCTCTGTTCTTGCTGTCCGTGCGCGCACGCTGCGGAGCTGAAGACTCAGGAGTTCGTCGCTCGGCAGGTTTACCCGCGGGCCGGGTTCTCTCAGGGCGCTCGGCTGGTTTACCCGCAGGCCGGGTTCTCTCAGGACGCCCGGAATTTGAACGCCCATTACGCCCGTCAGAGCGGGAACGATTATCACGACGCGGTGATCGTTCAATATTGAGCCGCTGTCCGGCGCTTTTATCCTCGACAAACAGCTCACTATCAGGGCTCATAATCGGCAACTTGCCCTTGATGTAGTCCTCAATCGCCTCCAATCCATACACAAAACGGTCGCAGGCGAGCGATATGGCTTTCCCGGTTTTACCGGCACGCGCGGTGCGGCCGATGCGGTGCACATAACTCTCGGGATCAGTGGGCAAATCATAATTGATCACCATGCTCAGATCATCAATATGCAGACCGCGCGCGGCAACATCCGTTGCCACCAGAAAACGAATTTCTTTATTCTTGACGCCCTCAATAACCTTGAGCCGTTGCTGCTGCGGCAGGTCACCCATAATATATTCACAAGGGTATCCGTTGAGTTCAAGCCGCTTGGAAACCTCAACCGCCATGTGTTTAGTGTTAGTGAATATGAGCGCGCTCTCAGGCTTATCCCGCTGCAGCACACCCAACAACAGACTCATTTTCTCATCGGATCCGACGTGGTAAAGCTCATGGGTAATACCATCAACGGTTACCTGTTCAGGCTCGATTTCAATCTCCGCAGGATCGTTCATGTACTCCCAGGCGAGCTCGCGGACACGATAATCAAGCGTTGCGCTGTACAGCATGGTCATGCGCTTTTCGCGAGGCGGCATCTTTTTCAAAATCCTGCGCAGGTCCGGCAAAAAACCCATGTCAAAAAGGCGGTCAGCCTCATCAATCACCAAAATATTAATTTCATGCAGATTAATTTTTCCCTGCTGATTAAAATCAATCAAACGGCCCGGGGTTCCGATAAAAATATCCAAACCGCCCTGCAGCATTTTTTCCTGTTTGGTGTAGGTAACGCCGCCGTAAAAACAACCTATGCGCACATCAAGGTAACGCCCCAGAAGATTAGCTTCAGTCTCAATCTGTACAGCCAGTTCACGGGTAGGTGCAATGATAAGCGCCTTGGATCGGTTGGCCAGCTCCTCATGAGCCATGCGCTGAAAAAGGGTGACCAGGAAGGCAGCCGTTTTCCCCGTGCCGGTCTGTGACTGCACGAACACATCGCGCCCCTTAAGCGAGTAAACAAACGTCTCTGTCTGCACAGGCATGCAATGTGAAAAACCGGCCTCGACAATACCCTTAAGTAACTGTTCGTGGAGCTGAAGTGTCGTAAACAACGTGTGGTCTCTTTTCAGTAACGTGGAATCAGCATCAGTGTTCAGAGCCAACCTGTCGGGCTTTGGGTGCCTAACGTGAAAAGTTTTTGCTGAAAGTATCTGCCGTTCGTCAGTAGTAAAAATGTTTAATCGGCGTGGGAACCTTTTCCCTATTATTCCTTTTAGTCTTTAAATATTATATAGCATGTAAACCTTAAATACAAACATTAAATAGCTCCAGCTTGCGTGCTTGTTCTCAGACTGAAAATATCGTATAGTTGGCGCGCGCGCCTTGCACGCGACCACCTGGCGGCCCGTGTACCGACTAAACATAAACCTTTACGCATGCAAGCTGATCATGGAACCCTCATCTCAACATACCGGACATCATGAAATCACCCGCCTGCTCAACGAGGCACTGCGTGCAGGCCATATCAAACCGGCGACCTGCATCAATGCCGTTACCTGGCTTGCGGATTCATTTGCCGGGGTTGAAATCGACGGCGAGAAAGTCGGTGACTATATCAACCGACTTGTGTGTGCGCAGGACTGGCAAACGCTCAATGACTGTTTTTTTCAAGTCAACAAATTTGGAACAGCCGGCGTGCGCGGACGCCTTGCAATTGGAACAGCACATTTCAACACAATCATACTCGGCCTGGGCGTTGAAGCACACGCGCGCTACATTATTGAAGCCTATGAACGCAACGGTCTGGAACTGAGCCGCGAAAAGGCCGTAATCCTGGCCTATGATTCCCGCCGGGGATCCTATGACCCCGAAAACGGAGGGCCGGGCTTTCTGGTGCGGGAGGCTGCGACTATTTATGCCGCGCACGGCATCATGGTATACCTGTTTGACACAGTGGCCCCGACCCCGGAATTATCCTTTGCCGTAACGGAATGTCTTGACATCCGCCCTTATGCCGGAGGTGTATTCACCGCGTCTCACAACCCGGCATCGGATAACGGCTTTAAGCCCTATGACTTCTACGGCGGTCAGGTTGTGCATGGCCGTGTGCAGGAAATAGCTGACGGCATCCTCGATTATGCCCAGGTTCAGCGCACGGATTACAACAAAGCGGTTGCCCTCGGCATAATCAAAGTTGTTGGCCCTGAAATCGATACAGCCTATATTGCGAAAGAAAATCAACTTGCAATCTGGGTGGATGACAAAGGTCATTTCCTACAGGAAAAAATTGCATCCGACCTGCGCGTGGTTTTCTCGGCACTCAACGGAACTTCCCAGCGTCTTGTGCCGAAGGTACTTGCACGCCGGGGGTTTGATATTAATCGAAATCTGTTGCCGGTTACCAGTCAATGCCGGCCCGACGGCCTCTTTGCAACCTGCCCCAGACCGAACCCGGAGGAAAAGCAAGCGCTCACTGAGGCGGTTACTCTGGCTAATCAGAAAAAAGCAGACCTGCTTGTGGCAACAGATCCTGACGGCGACCGTCTGGGCGTAGGCATGCAGCTGACAACCGATCAGATGAGTGCCTGCGTAGATGATCCGGCCTTAACAGACGGCTATTATCTTTTAAGCGGCAATCAACAGCTGATTTTGCTTACTGATTATATTTTAAGCCAGCTCACTGCTCGCGACGGAGCGCTGCCGCGCAACAGTCTGATTTCAAAAACCCTCGTTTCCACCGATCTCGCCAAAACAATCGCGGATTCCTACGGCATTATCACCATTGAACCGCATGTAGGCTTCAAATACATTGGTGAAAAAATTGATCTCTACGCCCGTGCCGCACTTGCCGGCGCGCGGAGGGACACCCCGGCGAACAATGTGAAAGACTACCGTGAGCTGTCTCGCCGTGAACGGGTACGTCTGCTGGAGCGCTATTCCCTGTGCGTGCTTTTCGGCGGTGAAGAATCCTACGGATCACTCGTTGGAGACTATGTCAATGACAAGGATGCTGTCACCGTAACAGCCATGTTCGTAGAAATGGCCGGCTTCTGGAAAAAACAGGGCCGCAACCTCTTTGACCGCCTTGATGAACTTGGGCGCCTGTACGGCTACGCTCGCGAGGAAACAATCTCTATGAGCTACAGCGGTTCAGCAGGAAGCGATGCAATTGCCGCAATCATGGACGATTTCAGAACCACCATGCCAGAAACAATCGCCGGGCACCCTGTCATCGCGTCCCTTGATTACCTCACGCCCGAGCCTGGCACTATCCGAAAAGCCCTGCGCCCCGACGGCAGCACTGTATTTGAAGACATGGAACCCCCGGATCCACACACGCATACCGGATATTTTGCTGTTAACGACATTGCTATTCCGATGTTCTGGCATGCAGATTACCGCATTATCGGTTCCAGTGCCCGGCTGCCGGAGGCAAACATGCTGATGTATGTGCTGGAGAATGGCTCAAAAATTATTGTCAGGCCTTCCGGCACAGAGCCTAAAATTAAACTGTACGTACTGGCCAGAGGCACAACTGGGCCTGGCAAAGCTGACGACACAGATAAGCGGCGGGTTAATGATTTTTTTCAGCAGGCCCGAAAAGAGCTTACCAAACGCCTCGATACTGTTACCCGGCCAATTCTGGCCTCCGGAGCTACACGCCCGTAAAGATTCATACCCGTCCCTATAACGCACCGCACCATAGTGCGCCCGACGGTGTAACTGAAAACAGGAGATCCACACGTGCTTATCCGATGTCTTGAAGACTGCCCTGAATTTAAAGCCGGTGATCATACCCGGCTGCGAGAACTCCTGCATCCAGACCGACAGCCGGCCGCAATCAGGTACAGTCTGGCGCATGCGCTCCTTGCACCCGGTGAATCCTCAACAGCGCATTGCCTGAACAGCAGCGAGGTGTACTATATCCTGTCCGGGCGGGGTCTGATGGTCATTGATGATGAGAGCCGCGAGGCAGAACCCGGTGCAGCTATTTACATACCCCCGGGTACCGTGCAGTCTATCGAAAACATCGGCAGTGAACCCCTTACCTTTCTATGTATTGTTGACCCCGCCTGGCAACCCGAAGATGAAATCGTACTGCCCGACAGGGACACAAGCAGTCCGGGTCCTGCACGCGAAACCGGGAAAGAACACGATGCAAAAAGCTGACAACAGCCAGCCCTCACAGCGTGATCCAGCCCTGCTCACGGTTATGCGCACCACGATTGAACACTACCGGATGTTTGCACCCGGCGATCACGTGGTGGTCGCGGTTTCCGGCGGCGCCGATTCGGTGGCCCTTCTGAACGCACTGCACGAACTGGCCCCGGCATTGAAGCTGCGCCTTACGGTTGCTCATCTCAACCACGGCTTGCGCGCTGAGGCGGCCGAAAGGGAATCTGATTTTGTTAAAAACCTCGCACACAAACTTGCTGTGCCCTGCATATGCGAACTGCGGGACGTGCGCGCAGACAAACACGCAAGCGGTGAGTGCCTGCAAGAAGCTGCCCGCACTGTCCGCTACCGCTTTTTCTCAGACGTGATTGAACGCTGCGGCGCGCAGAAACTGGCCCTGGGGCACATCATGGATGATCAGGCTGAAACCGTGCTTATCCGGCTGCTGCGCGGCGCGTCAACCCGTGGTCTGGGCGGCATACCGCCCGTGCGCAGCGGCGGCATCGTGCGCAGCGGCGGCATCGTGCGCCCGCTGATCGAGGTACGCCGTACATCAATTGAACTTTTTTTACACGAACGAGGCATAGAATTTGTGCCGGATACTTCTACTGATGAGCCGCAATACCTGCGCAACATAATACGCCATGAACTCCTCCCTTTGCTTGCCCGGCAGTACAACCCCCGTGTGGTGGAAGCGCTCTGCACAACAGCCACCCTGGCCCGCAATGATGAAGCACTCCTGCAGGGTGCAGCCGCAAGCGTGGCGGATGAGGCCCTGAAGCTAACTGATGACTCTGTACGCATCCCGGTGAGTCTTCTTGAAAACCATCCGCAGCTCGCTGGACGAATCGTGCGCCGCGCGTTTGAATTGCTCAACGGATCCTGCCGAGGCCTAACATCCTTGCATACGGACGCCATACTGGCCCTCATTGATTCCCCGGGATCAAGTAAAAAGATTTCCATAACCGGTGGCCTTGTCGTGCGGCGGGAATACAGTGAACTGGTCATGAGCACCGAACACAACCCTGCATCTTTTCATCTACAGGTTGATACGTTGCCAGCGGATGTCCATCTGCCACAAATTAACACCCGAATGCAAATACGCACACTTACAATTACCGATGATGCCGCGCTGCAGCGCACAGATGTGTCCGATACCGTGCATCTGGCAGCCGACAGCATTAGCCTGCCGTTTATCATACGTTCATGGAAACCCGGTGACCGCATTCGACCATTCGGCTTTAATGCTCAAAAAAAGGTCAAAGCTGTTTTTGCCGAGAAAAAAATCCCCGTCCGCCTCCGCATGTCCATCCCCCTGATTGAGTCCGGTGGCCAGATTATAAGCATAGGCACACTGCGCATTGCCGAACATTGCCGCGTAACCCCTCCCTGCCGCAAAGTGATTGCTGTTACAATCACCGATGCCAACAAACACTAAAAACCTGCAGCCCTTATTTTCCAGCAAAAACGCTTTTACAGTTGTGAGGAACAGCTGGTTATGATATAAATAAAGGTCTTACAAAGAACACTCACAAAATGCTAAAAAGGTATATTGAATCCAATGAATCCATCCTACAAAAACTTGGCCATTTGGCTCACGCTCGTGCTCGTAATCGTCCTGCTGTTCAACCTGTTTAACCAGCCGGTAACCCCAAATAAAAAGATCCCTTACAGCGAGTTCAAAATCGCTGCAGACCGGGGCGACATCCGGAAAGCTGTTGTGCAGGGCAATACCATTAATGGCACATTTACCAACGGAGACCAATTCAGCGTCAACTCCATCAATGATTCCGAACTGATACGCGAACTGACCTCCCAAGGTGTTACCGTTGATATCAAGCCTGACGATCAGCAGTCTTGGCTAATGCAGATAATCATCGGCTGGTTCCCGATGCTGCTCTTAATTGGTGTGTGGATATTTTTTATGCGGCAGATGCAAGGCGGCGGTGGCAAAGGAGCAATGTCGTTCGGCAAAAGCAAGGCACGACTGCTCGATGAAAACCAACAGAGAATAACCTTTGCGGATGTGGCCGGAATTGACGAGGCAAAACATGAAGTTGAAGAAATAATCGATTTCTTAAAAGATCCAAAAAAATTCACGCGCCTGGGCGGAAAAATCCCCAAAGGCGCTATCCTGATCGGATCACCCGGCACGGGTAAAACCCTGTTGGCCCGCGCCATAGCCGGGGAAGCCGACGTACCCTTTTTCAGTATCAGTGGCTCTGACTTTGTGGAAATGTTTGTCGGCGTTGGAGCCGCACGCGTCCGCGATCTATTCATTCAAGGTAAGAAAAACGCCCCGTGCATAATCTTTGTAGATGAAATTGACGCTGTCGGACGGCACCGCGGTGCTGGCCTGGGTGGCGGACATGATGAACGAGAACAAACTCTTAACCAGCTGCTGGTTGAAATGGACGGGTTTGAATCAAACGAAGGCGTTATTATTGTTGCTGCCACAAACCGGCCCGACGTCCTTGATCCGGCTCTACTGCGTCCCGGCCGCTTCGACCGCCGCATTATAGTACCACTGCCGGACGTGCGCGGCAGGCAGGGAATCTTAAAAGTACACACCAACAAAACACCTCTGGGTGCGGATGTTGATCTCAAGGTGATTGCACGCGGAACCCCGGGATTCTGCGGAGCCGACCTGGCCAACCTTGTCAATGAAGCCGCGCTGCTTGCTGCTCGTGAAAACCATAATTCCATAGACATGTGTCACTTTGACATGGCAAAAGATAAGGTGCTCATGGGCGCTGAGCGCAGGAGCATGATCATCAGCCAGAAAGAAAAAAAACTGACATCCTACCATGAGGCCGGGCACACTCTGATTGCCAAAAAACTTCCAGGAACCGACCCGATTCACAAAGTAACAATCATTCCGCGCGGCATGGCCCTGGGACTAACCCAGCAGCTTCCGATTGATGAAAAACATACCTATGCCCGTGATTTTCTTAATAACAATATCGCGATTTTACTGGGCGGCAGGGTTGCCGAAGAGATTATTTTCAACGAAATCACCACCGGTGCAGGCAATGATATTGAACGTGCAACTGATATGGCCCGCAAAATGGTGTGCAACTGGGGCATGAGCGATAAGATGGGCCCCCTGTCCTACGGCAAAAAAGAAGAGCAGATTTTCCTTGGACGTGAAATTGCTCAACATCGCGATTACAGTGAAGCCACTGCGATCGAAATCGACAAAGAAGTCAAAAACATCGTTGAGAAAAACCATACCCGGGTCACCAAGATACTAAACGATAATCGTGAAACGCTCATACGCCTTGCTGAAACGCTCCTTGAGCGGGAATCCCTGGATGCCGATGAGATTGATCTGGTTATGAACGACAAGGAACTTCCTCCGGTCAAAAACAATGGAAACGGAGCACCTGTACAACCCGCTGCCGACACACACGCGGAAGACGACGACACGACTGTCGATACTGAAAAAGACTCCAGTGAAAAGGGCGCAACACAACCCCTGTAACCACTGTACACACTGTCTTCCCACATACTAAATTGGCATTGGCGGGCTGTAGCACCCGTAATCGCCCAACAGCGTATATGCCGCGATGAACCCACCAAAAACACTTCCACTCTCACTAACCTGCAAGGCGCACGTCTTTGACCTGAGCGCACGCCCCCTTCTGATGGGCATACTCAACGTGACACCGGATTCATTTTCGGATGGCGGCCGCTACTATGATCAGCAACAAGCTATAGAACACGGTCTTAATCTGGCAACTCAGGGGGCCGATATCATAGATGTCGGCGGAGAATCAACGCGTCCGGACTCCCTGCCGATTGAAACTGATGAAGAACTGCGCCGTGTGTTGCCAGTCGTGCAGGAACTTGCTGGTCGTGCCGGGCTCGCTGTCTCAATTGATACCATGAAAACTGAAGTTGCCCGGCAAGCCCTTGACGCCGGAGCGTGTATGGTCAATGATGTAAGTGCGCTGAGCGCTCCTGACATGGCTGAGCTTGTCGCGGACGCAGGTGTGCCGGTCGTACTGATGCATATGTCCGCTATGCCAAACCACATGCAGAAGCAAACACATTATGACGATATTGTCGCCGATATCCGCACCTATCTTGAGCAACGCATTACCGCGGCCCTCACAGCCGGCATCGCGTTACACAACATTGTTATTGATCCCGGCATCGGATTCGGCAAGTCACTTGACGAGGGCAACTTCACGCTTCTGGCCCGCCTGCACGAATTCGCCTCGCTGGGCTGCCCGATACTGGTCGGTGCATCACGCAAGGCTTTTATAGGAAAAATTGTTGGCGACGGCACTGAAGCGCGCGATGCAGGTACCACGGCAGCCGTTACTGCGGCAGTACTCAACGGAGCGCATATCATGCGGGTACACAATGTAGCCATGATGCGGTCGGTAACGCTTGTTGCGCACAGGATCGCCCGCTTTCAACACAGTTAAAAGCCCATCGAAAAAAAATTTACCGGCTTTTCAAAAGGGTTCGTATTCAAGACGCGTGACATTGTGAGGAATGAGGCGTACGATTATGTAGGCCGCAGTAACGAACAATGATCGCAACGCAGAAAACGGGCTCTTTTCAAAAGCCGGCCAAAGAGATGAAAGGAACTTACCATGCACACCCTCGCAGTTAATGTCGACCATATTGCAACCGTTCGCCAAGCGCGCCTGATCAACGAGCCAGACCCGGTTACCGCTGCCGCGCTTGCTGAACTGGCAGGCTGCCACGCAATAATTGTTCACCTGCGCGAGGATCGCCGCCATATCCAGGACCGAGACGTTGAAGTTCTCAAACGCACAGTGAAAACACGACTCAATCTTGAAATGGCCGCAACCGAAGCCATGATTGAAATTGCCTGCCGCATCCAGCCTGAAATGGCATGTCTGGTTCCCGAAAAACGCCAGGAACTCACAACCGAGGGCGGTTTGGATGTTGCCGGTCAGGCTGCGCATATGCGCAGCAGTGTAAAAACCCTGCAGGAAGCCGGATGCATGGTAAGTCTTTTTATCGATGCAGCTCCTGATCAAATAAAGGCAGCCTGTGACAGCGGCGCTGAATTTATCGAAATCCATACCGGTCATTACGCAGACGCGACCCTGCCTTCAGATATCGACCGGGAGTTCGATACTATCATTGAAGCAATCGAAAATGCTCGCTCCCTCGGGCTGCGCGTCAATGCCGGACATGGCCTTAACTACCTCAACACCCAACGTCTGGTTCCGATTGCGGCAATCGAGGAATTCAGCATAGGTCACAGTATTATTGCGCGGGCTGTACTGGTCGGGATGGAACGCGCCGTGCGCGAAATGCTCGACATCATTCAGAGATAACACACACGTCTATTCACCGCAGCACAACGGAATGCACTCTGTATTCCGGCTGCACGAGAAGATGGAGAATCATGGCATGCATATCGTAAACGCCAAGCAGATGCGTGAACTTGACCAAGCCACGATTGAAATAATCGGTATACCCGGCATCGTGCTGATGGAAAATGCCGGCCGGGGCACAGCCGAATACATCCTGCGAACATTTCCAGCAAGTATCAGACACAGAATCGTGGTGCTGTGCGGCCACGGCAACAACGGCGGTGACGGTTTTGTTATCGCTCGCTGTCTGTATGCTGCCGGCGCTCACGTGTGTGCGATCCTGCTGGCTGAGAAAACACGCGTTCAAGGAGACGCCCTCGTTAACCTTAACGCTTTTGACGCTATTGGTGGAAACACAATTGAAGTTCACACCGAGAAGGATTTAAAAAAGATAGGCTCTGAGCTGGCCCATGCAACACTGTTTGTCGACGCACTGCTTGGAACCGGTCTTGCAAGCGAAGTGACCGGCCTGTACCGCTGCCTCATTGAAACCATCGGCGCGGCTGAACATGTACCAATTGTCGCAGTTGACATCCCATCCGGCATTGACGCTTCAACCGGACAGGTGCTTGGCTGTGCGCTACGCGCGCACAGCACCTGCACCTTCGGCTTGCCCAAATACGGTCATATGCTCTATCCCGGCGCTGCATATACCGGGAATCTTAATGTGATTGACATCGGGATCCCCTCAAACCTGATAGCAAAGACCCTACTGCCAGGCAATGTGCAGGATCTCTCGGATTTCTCAGCAACACTGAGCACCCGCGCCGGAGATAAACACAAGGGCGACTGCGGACATGTACTGCTGTTAGCCGGCAGCATCGGTAAAACCGGGGCGGCGGTTCTGAGTGCACGCGCGGCAATGCGCTGCGGAGCCGGCCTGGCAACAGTCGCTACGTCGGAAAAAGCGCAGCCCCATATTGCCGCGCAACTGCTGGAAGTCATGAGCGTTTCACTTCCGGATAACGACGACGGTCTCAGCCACACGGCCCTGCAAAAAATCATTAGCCTGTGTGCAGACAAAACCGTACTTGCCATGGGTCCGGGCCTTGGAAACACAGACGCAGTTGCCGCCATTGTCAAAGCTCTCATTACTAATATACAGCTGCCAATGATTATTGATGCGGATGCCCTGAACGCTCTGGCCCGCGACCCGCAGGTGCTCACCCAAACCAATAGTCCGGTCATTCTCACGCCTCACCCCGGTGAAATGGCCCGCCTGACCGGAAAAACTACGAAACAGATACAAGCCGACCGGGTCGGAGCAGCCTGCGCTCTTGCAACCACACTCAATGTTATCGTCGTGCTTAAAGGCGCCCATAGTGTGATTGCCGCTCCGGACGGACGCCACTGGATCAACACCAGCGGCAACCCTGCCATGGCAGGAGCAGGCATGGGAGACGCTCTAACGGGCATGATCGCAGGCCTGCTGGCGCAAAAGATTCCCGCACTGACCGCCGCACGCCTGGCAGTGTTTATGCACGGCCGCATTGCAGACAAACTGGTTCAGGAACGAGGACCCATCCCGATCCTGGCCTCGGAAATCATTGACCGCATGCCGGAAGGCTTAAGTGAATGCACAGCATGACCGTCACGATTGAATCTGCGTCACATGAAGACACCGTACACCTTGGCCGCCTGCTTGCCGGCCTGCTCCAACCCGGCATGGTTGTCGCGCTCAAGGGCGATCTTGGTGCCGGAAAAACTACGCTGGTCAAGGGGCTTGCTTCTGGTCTGTTGAATATTGAGGAACGCAAGGTAACCAGCCCTACCTTTACCATTGTGCAGGAATACAGCGGTCCCATACCCCTCTATCATATTGATGCCTACCGGCTCGACAGCGTACTTGATCTCGAAGCAATCGGTTTTGATGATTGTATTGACGGCAGTGGCGTAACCGTGATTGAATGGGCGGACCGCATCACCGAGGCCCTACCCGGCGATGCACTAACGGTCTCAATTGAGCAGCCGGACGAGCAACACCGCCTTTTTCACCTGAAGGCAGGCACGCCGCAGCAGGCCCGGGGACTTGCCCGCATTGCCGAACAAATGAATAGCGCTAAGACGCACTAGTATTAAATACAGGGCCCTTTGAATCAGGGGATACGTTCCATGAATCAGCATGCCCAAAAGCAGGTACTCCTATGAAAACCATAGCACTGTATGATGCAACACTGCGCGAGGGAAGCCAGGCTGAAGATATCTCCTTCTCGCTGGAAGATAAGCTGCGCATAACGGTCAAGTTGGACAATCTCGGCGTGCACTATATCGAAGGAGGCTGGCCGGGTGCAAATCCTAAAGACATCGGCTATTTCAAAGAAATTCAATCCTACAGCTTCAAAAACTCAACCGTCGTTGCTTTCGGCAGCACTGCACGACCCGGCAAACCGGTAGCGAAAGATAAAAATCTGCAGGAGCTCCTTAAGGCCCGAACCAGCGCGGTGACCATTTTCGGCAAAACATGGGATGTTCATGTACGCGACGTGTTAACAATATCCCCGGCTGAAAATCTTAAACTGATTGAGGAATCAATCGCATTTTTAAAACAGCATGTCAGGGAAGTTTTTTTCGATGCCGAACATTTTTTCGATGGCTACAAGACTAACCCGGAATATAGCGCGCAGGTGCTTGAGGCAGCGACGCGCGGCGGAGCGGACTGCCTGGTACTGTGTGACACGAACGGAGGCTGCCTGCCGCAGGAGGTGCAGCAGATCGTGCGCCGGGTCAAAAAACAACAGACCATACGGCTGGGAATACATGCGCATAATGATGGTGACGTGGCCGTGGCCAACAGCATTGCCGCAGTGCAGGCCGGGTGCACTCATGTGCAGGCAACAATAAACGGCTTCGGAGAGCGCTGCGGAAACGCGAACCTGTGCTCAATCATACCGAATCTTCAGTTGAAAATGGACCTGAACTGCATTACAGCAGAACAGCTTACACGCCTGACAGAACTCTCGCGCTTCGTAAATGAGCTGGCCAACCTCGCCCCAAACAAGCATCAACCATTCGTCGGCAACAGCGCATTCGCGCATAAAGCCGGGGTACATGTCAGCGCCGTAAAAAGAAAACCGCAAACATATGAACACCTACCGCCTGAATTGGTCGGCAACACACAGCGCATTCTGATTTCAGATCAAGCCGGGCGCGCCAACATCGTTCAAAAAGCCCGCGAATTCAATCTGGACATCGAAACGCATGCGCCGCTCGTGCAGGAACTTCTCGCCGAGCTCAAAGAGCTTGAACTGCAGGGCTTTCAGTTTGAAGGCGCTGAAGCTTCGTTTCAGCTGCGCATGCGCCGAGCCTTGGGAGTGAGTAAGCGTTATTTTGACTTAGTCGGCTTCCGCGTAATTATTGAAAAACGCTCTGATGATGAATTAACTTCAGAGGCTACAATCATGGTGCGCGTGGCCGGCAGCATTGAGCATACTGCTGCAGTCGGCAACGGTCCGGTAAACGCGCTTGACAACGCCCTGCGCAAAGCTTTGGAAACCTTCTATCCTACCCTGCGTGATGTTTCCCTGTTGGACTACAAGGTGCGTGTTTTTTCAGCAGGCTCGGGCACGGGCTCACGCGTACGGGTTCTGGTTGAATCCGGCGACAATAATGAACGCTGGGGAACCGTAGGCGTATCTGAAAACATTATCGAGGCCAGCTGGCAGGCTCTTGCCGACAGCATTACCTATAAACTGTTAAGGGACGAACTGAACCGGGAAGCATAGCCATGCGAACAATCGGAGGGGCCCACGCGTGCAAATCGTACCGGCTTGTGGTACTATTGCTTCTGTGTGCGAGCATCGCAACTATGCAGTACAGCAGACACACGCGCACGCAAACGTCTGCCCCGACAGTCCGTCCGCAAAACGTTATCTATGAACTGTTGGGAGAGGTAAAGAAGCCCGGTATATATCGCTTTGCGGAAGAGCAAACCCCGGCAGCGCTGGCCATAATTTGCGGAGCTGGAAACGAGCCAACAGCTGAAGCAGACCAAACGATTACCGGCGGCTCGCGCCTGATGTTTAACGGAACAGGAATCGCTACCACCCGCATAGACGCTGTAGTGTTGCTGTCCTATCACCAGCCGATATCTCTGGAAGCAGCAACCGCCGAAGACCTGGAATTAATACCGGGCATCGGACCAAAAACCGCCCGCTCGCTGATTGAATACCGAGAACGCACGGGCCCGGTGCAGCGCATTGAGCAAATCGTTGAAGTCAGAGGCATTGGACCCAAAACGCTTAAAAAATTCACGCGGTACCTCAAACCTTGAGACCGTACCCGCCACCCGGATGGAGCGGAAAGGCAACCACAACAACAATTCAATCTGTATTCGTATAAGGGGAACAGCAATGGCAACAAAAAAGAAAATGGCGGCTAAAGATCTCCTCGGCTTTGAAAACGTTGTCGGTTTGAGTGAAAAACTCAAAGCATATTTCGAAGAAAACGCCCGGCAGATTATTGCCATTGGGCTGATCATCTGCCTGACCGCAGGCGCTGTCGCTTACTGGGCGATCAGTAGCAAAGCAGCCGCGCAGGCTGCCCAAAACATACTGAATAAGGCCCTGACAACAATGAGCGCCGCCCCGCCGACAGAGGCAGAGCAAACGGCCGCACTGTCAGCGGCAATAAGCGCATTGAGCCTGGCAACTGAGACCTACAGCCGAACAGAAGCAGGTCGTGCTGCTTTGTTCTATCGGGGCCAGTGCAAAAGCCGTCAAAAAGACTACGACGGTGCGATTGTTGATTATACGGCCTTTTTAGAGTACCGCGGATCAATGGTTGAGCAGCTGCACCCCTTTGCCCTTGAAAATCTCGGATATGCGTATGAGGCCCTTGGAGATTCAACCGAAGCGCTGCAATGGTTTGAAAAGGCCGTACAGGCAGGCCGCAGCGCAGCACTTATCGGGATGGCACGGATGCATGAAGCTGCCGGTTCCGCTGATCTCGCATGTAAAAACTATCAACAATTCCTTGCAGATCAGACAGACTCAGGCTCTCGGGAATTTGTCGAAATGAAAATCGGACAGGTGTGCCGCTAAAGGTTTAAATGTGGCGGGGGCTATGAGAGGTTGCAGGTTGACAAGTCAGGACAAAAAAAATGCCCTGATCCGGTCGCCATGCAGGGACACTAAACACTGCATTATACCTTGGCAGCTTCTTTCAGGCGAAGTTTCTTCTGCTTCATCTTAACCGCACGGATGTGCTGTTTGCGGATGTGTTTACGCTTTGATCGTGCCATGTCTTGGGGTCTCCCTCTTATTTTTTATGCACACAGGTGTATCGGTGATTAGTTAATTAAATAAGTATATCAAGGTTTATGAATTTTTTCAACCTATTCTTAAGAGACTGATTGACAAATTTATCGCAATGCTTAGTTTTTCAAGGTTGAGATTACACAAATAATGGAGAAGATACATGGCTGCAAAGGACTACTACAAAGTTTTGGGTGTTGAAAAAACAACTCCTGAAGCTGAAATAAAAAAAGCCTATAAAAAACTGGCGTTCAAATACCATCCCGACAAAAACCCGGACGACTCAAAAGCCGAAGAACGCTTCAAGGAAATCAGTGAAGCATATGCTGTGCTGAGCGACAAGAGCAAACGCGCGCAATATGATCAATTCGGTTCAAGCGGATTCAAACAGCGCTACAGTCAAGAAGATATTTTCAAGGGCGCAAACCTGAATGATATTTTCAGTGAGATGGGCTTCAGTAGCGGCGGCGATATGTTCGGCCAGATTTTCGGCGGCGGCAGACGCGGCCGCCAGACGACATTCGACATGAATGATATGTTTGGCGGCGGCGGCCAAGCGAGGCGAGGTCAGGACCTGAGCCTTGAACTGACAATTGATTTTATGGACGCATTCAACGGCTGTGAAAAAACAGTGGACTACGTCCATGGCAACAAAAAACAGGGCGTGAAGGTCAAAGTTCCAGCTGGAATTTCCTCAGGTCAAAAATTGCGACTGACCGGCAAAGGCGCCCCTGGCCCAAGGGGCTCTCAAGCAGGCGACATGTTTTTTACCATCAAAGTTGCCGATCACCCAGTCTTTAAACGCGATGGCAACGATGTTATCATCGAGCAGGAAATTAAAATTAGCGATGCGGTCTTTGGAACCAGCCTTGAAATTCTAACCCCGCACGGAAACCGCAAGGTCAAAATACCTGCCGGTATTCAGAGCGGTACAAAACTGCGCTTAAAAGGTTTGGGCATGCCCCATATCGGCAAAAAAGCAGCCGGGCACGCCTATGTCAGGGTCGCGCTTTCAATCCCGAAAAAACTAAGCGACGCTCAGAAAAAAATCTTCAAACAACTCGCCAAAGAAGGCTGCTAAGCCGACAGCACCCTGCCCGCCTTGACTGGATTAACATTAAGGTAAACTAGGAACAAAGGGGAGTTTTTTACATAAGTTATGTTATTACTACAGCAATAGTGTTTGAGACATTCGGGATTACATCTTGGCTTTATCCTCTATCAAGAGTGTAGACGCGACCCCTCATTTTACTCTTAAAGCGACACCGCCCCCCTCTCAAGTTCTTGTCCGCCCTGTCAACAACGACCCTATTACTCCCTCGGTTTGAACTATCCTGAAATTCCGGATAATTGGATCTCATTGTAATTCCTTTTCTTTATAGAGAATATTCGGGGTCACATCTTTTTGCGGCTCATACCGAGCTGTGTTTCTAATAGAAAAGACGTCCGGATGGGCGGCTGGGGATTGCGGTTGTAATCAAACCTTCTTTTTCTTGATAGCTGTCTTTTTGGGTGCAGGATTCGCTTCTGCAGCATCAACTGTTTGAGCATTAGCCTTTTCCCTCGGCGTCTTCGTCAGCCCAACGCCTGAGATTCCCACCATAGCTCCAGGGTATTGAGATTCTGGATTGGGGCCTACCCCTCCGACAGCAATTTTAAATTCAATTGCCAGATTATAAAGGCCCTCGTGAAGCCCCTTATCTTTAATAAGTATTGCTGTTAATTCAGCAAGCGGATAACTAGCTATCATTGGGTTTTCCTTAGCAATCTTTTTCATTGGATCTTTTCACCTCCCACTCAAAAGGTTGCCCAGAGATGGCAATGGCCGTTTCTGCGGTCTGGCTACCAACTAAAAAGACGTTTTTATGAAGGTGAGTGTGTTGAACCGGCGGGATCACTTCTTCCTCAACGTTGGATCGAATTGACTGGGCAATAAGTTCGTTTAATGAGATACCACGTGCATGGGCTTTTTCAGCAGCTTTTTTGTGAAGCTCTTGCCCGATTCTCACATTGAGTGTTCCGCTGAATGGCTTGTTTGCGGGATTTCCTGTCTCCTCACAATATGCAAGATAATCGTCAACAGCCCCCTCAAAAGAGGAGTGCATTTCACCGAAGGTTTCTCCCTCATAGGTAATAAGATCATTAATAAAAAGGATTTCACCATGAAAGCATTTGTCCTCAACACTTGCTTCAATAGTACCGGTATATCCTTTATATTTAAATGTATTCACGCTAAATAACCCCCACATGTTTAAGTGCTCTTTTAACTGCCTTTACCTGATATCCTTTTAGTGTTCCCTCTGGGTGAGTTTTTGATATACCAAAACGATATCCACTTGCGTGCTCAAATGTATAGTGTGAACCGCCTTTACCTTTATGGCCAGTTTTACAATTTTGTTTGCGTGTACTCGTGAATCCATTCTGTTCCATTAAAGCAATAAGCTTTTCCCATGGAAAATCTGTCGGCGCTGGATTAGCACAAAGCCTTTTAAAGAGTTTTTCTTTTTTAGACATTAAAATTATACCACAGTCACCGGAAGCTGCAACTATATATCAGTTGCAGTCATTGTCAATGTTTTTAAATCCAATTAATTAAGCCTATAAACTACTCACATCAATGGTTATCTTTTCGCCCACCACCATACTATATGTCGAAAATAATACGCTTGATAATGCCAGTCAATCCGAAAGAGGAGATATTAGGGGTCACATTTTCAAGGGCATTTTAATGCCATTTCAGATAGTTAGCTTGGTCCGACCCCCGAATTGGTTTTTTTACTCTTGGTTTACTACGGTTATTTTAAGTTGTTAAAGCGACACCGCCCCCCTCTCAAGTTCTTGTCCGCCCTGTCAACAACGTCCCCTATTACTCATGTCAACAACGTCCCCTATTACTCATTTTTTATTTTCTTCTCTTACCAACTGTCACTATAAATAGTCTCGTTTATTTGTTTTTTATTCCCCAAAAAAACAAAAACGCTACTATTAAATAGCAGCGTTTCCTCTTTATCTGTTTTTGGACAGATTATCTTAAGTTGTTAAGTTGACTCCGTCCCCCTCTCCCACCCTTATAGGTTTTTCCATCCCCGGCAGTATGTGCAAATTTAGCACATATTGGAGGCAATATAAGGGGTCACATTTTAATGCCATTTCTGATAGTTAGCCAGATCCGACCCCCGGACTTCCCCTCTTTGTGGATAATGAAACAGAAAATACAAACTACAAAATGATTTGCGGATATTCTGTAATCCACAATACATTTTGTGTATCGCAAAAGCAGTTTTGTAATACACAAATAAAATAAAGGGGGTCAAACTATACACAAACCGGATCACAGGATATTCCTCCCTTCGGCAAGATTAAGAAGGGCGGGAAAGCAAATCACCGCCGCTCGACGTCCACTGCCAGGCTGCAGTTCTTTCAAGATATTTTCTGCCTTAAGTTGCCTGATAAGCCCCATGGCGGTCGGCTTATGAATATTGGTTCGTTGAATGAAATCGGTGGTAGCAAAGATTGGGTGATCAAAAATGGCATCCAGCAGATGCATGGTGTATTGGGAATGCGTAATCTCATGAATTTTATTCTTCATGTCCTCATACAAGGCCTTAATCGAAGACACCCGGGCGCTGTTTTGGACAGCCTGTGCCAAAACGGCCTCAAGAAAAAAAGCAATCCAGCCGTTCCAGTCACCTTCCGCTGAAATCCCTTTAAGCCGCTGGTAATAATCTTCGCGGTGGCTTTCCAGATACTCAGACAAATAGAACATCGGCTGAGACAGCAGCTTTTTCTGATAAATGAACAGCGGAATCAGAATGCGCCCTATCCGGCCATTGCCATCATTGAAGGGGTGCAGCAGCTCGAATTGGGCATGCACCACAGCGGTTTGCAGCAATAATTCGATATCAATGCTGTCCAGATATCTTTCCCAAGCTTGCAAAAAATCAGGCAACTGAAGGGAATTTGGCGGCACAAAAGCGGCCTGCTCGACGGTGCAGCCGTATTTGCCGATCCAGTTCTGATCTTTACGAAACTGCCCCGGGGTTTTGTCCTGGCCACGCACACTGTCCATGAGAATGCGGTGCAGCTCACGCACAAAACTCAGGCGTATGGGGTAGTCTTTCAGATACTCCCGCGCGGCAAACAGCGCTTTCCGGTAGTTGATAATTTCCTGAATATCCTTGTATTTCTCCCCCTCTTTCAGCAGTCCGGCCTCTTGTTCCAGCACCTCATCCACCGTGGCCTGCGTACCTTCAATTTTAGAGGACAGCACCGCTTCCCGGGTGGTCAGCGGCGACAGCATGACCGCCGGGTTGGGAATTCCCTGCAACAAACCGTCATAACGCGCCAATGCGGCATTAGCCTGCCCCACAAGGGGTAATAACCGTCGATAATCCAAATTCTGCAGTGGTAGAATATCGGGTTGATAAGGCTTCATAAAGAACCTCTTTCGTGCTTTTCGTGTGCTTCATGGTTAATATGGATTTTACCTCAGTGCCCGGCGACATCTGCTTGAAAATCTGCTCCACGTTGATATTAACGGCATCGGAGACAAAGCCGTTGTCGCGGAACACAACCCGCAGCGGTTCAAACCGGGCCAACTCTTTGACCAGCTCCTCGTTCACTTCATTATCGAAACAGCGATAAGCGCGTTTTCGTCCACAAAAAAGACGGGTTCACCCGACACTATAATAGCTTAAACTTAATCCCGGTCAATAGTGTAGGTTTGCCCCCGTTTCACCTGACCAAAAAATTACCCCAATACTTCTTAAAACAGTCTTTTTGCCCCCAAAAAGTGCCCTTTAAGACCTAAAACCAGTCGTATTCAAGAGCATTTTAATACCATTTCAGATAGTTAGCTTGGTCCGACCCCCGAATTGGAATACACAAACCGGATCACAGGATATTCCTCCCTTCGGCAAGATTAAGAAGGGCGGGAAAGCAAATCACCGCCGCTCGACGTCCACTACCGGGCTACAGTTCTTTCATTTAATCTTCTTTATACTTCCTAAAACCAGTCATCAAACTACCGAATGTCTCAGGCCTGTAGGTTTCAAAATCTTTCTGATCAACAAAGACGTAATCAAATTTTATTCTTGTTTGTGCCGCATTGATATCATCACACCATTCCTTCAGTCGGTGCATTTTTAACGGCACATCCAAATCCTCAAGCCCCTTGGTTTCTACAATACAGATTTCAGTCTCGCTGACCTTAACGATAAAATCAGGATAATAGTTTGAGATATTACCGTCGGCGTTGACATAATCGATCTTAAAGTGAACCGCGTAGTAGTTTTTGGCATACGAAACTATATCGGAACATTTTTCAAGGAAAGCCGCAAACAACAATTCAAGATGGCTGTCGCCGATCACTTTATTGAAAACACTTTTTTGCGGGACTAAAAATCCCTGGTTTTTCGCAACAAAGGGGCGTGTCTGCCGGAGCTTGATATAATCTCGAATCTCGGCGCTACCCTTATCAAGAATGGTCAGTTCATTGATTTTCTTTTTAAACGTCTCGATAATAGTTTTGCATGCTTCAAGCTCGGAAAGATTGCGCAGGGTGTTTAGATCATCAATATCAACCGCCCTGTCGAAGAGATGCTGCACAATAAATTCTTTCACCTTCCCATGCAGCACATCATAGCCGCTGACAAGACGCAGGTCTTTCATAATCGTTTGTGAAAAGTAACCGACAACACTCCTGTAATCCGTCACGGCGTTTGCATCAAGTATTGTTGTGTGGGTTATTTCGCCGGTTGTAATATCCTTAAAAACAATCTCCCGTTTTTCTTCGTCTGAAAACTGCTTATAACCGACTTTTTTTACATTAAATGTTGCAGGGCTTAAACCCTCAAGATTCTTATACTCCCGGTAGACCCTTGCCGAAAGCACGGGAATTTCAATATCCAGTTTATCCACGTCTTTTTTGGTATTTTCGTTATCAACCTCGATAATAATGGGCGCTTTTGCTTCGGTTCCCTCGCCCATGGGTTTGCGTTCAAGCTCAACACCCTCGCTTTGGATGGATTCGACAAAATCCATGAAGGCATCCGTGCCGACAACACTCACATATTCAGTGGCATCAACACCCGGATACATCCGCCGCAAGCCTCGACCCAACGTCTGCTCCGGTAGAATGTTACTCTTTGCCGCATACGCCCGGAGCCCCACAATGGTAGTCACATTGCGCACATCCCAGCCTTCTTTCAGCATCAAAACAGAAACAATTACCTTATCTGGGCTTTCCCAGCTGTCGATCTGGTTGGATGCCTTGCGCAGCCTTTCAAGCTCTTCCTTACTTTTCTTTGCGTCTGATTCCGATATTTCACCGTTGTTGTTGGTATGAATCGTCAATATGCTGTCTTTAAACTCCGGATACGTGCTCCCTAAATACTCCGCTACGTCATCGCAGTTTTTCGTGTCATCGGTCATAATAAACAACACGGCTTTCTTGCCCAGTTTTTCATGCTCAACATACGCCTTACGCCATTCCTCAACGCCAAGGGCGATATAGTCGGCATACTTTTCCGTATACCGCGAGCTTTGCCTCTCTGTGAGCTTTGCCCGGCTTGCCGAATCGGGCAGCACGGGATGCTTAACTACATTCTGTGTAATGGCTTCTACCAGCGGATAGTCGCATATCGTCTGCGCAAAAATTGCGCCGTTGTTATGTTTGGGCGTGGCGGTTACATCAACCTGCAATGATAGAAAATGATCTTTCTGCTTCAACCGGTTATGAATATCCTGAATTGATTTAAACCAGGCAAGCCGACTATCATGAATATGATGTGCCTCATCGTTTAAAACTACCAGCTCATCAATCTCGCGGACTATCACGCCAAGGTCCACCTTCGAATCAGTGGTTTTCCCCATGGGCCGCTTGCCCAAAAAATAATCTTCAAGATTGTCATCCTCAAAACTCGGTTCAGTATCATTGCCGGCATACACGCGATGAATATTGGTAAGGAAGATATTGCCTGTTTTGCGAATAATGGAAACATCATCCTGAATATGCAGTGTCACCTGAAAATCATCCTGCCAGTTGCGGGCCTCATAGCCGTTGTCGGGCAGCAGCGGGTCCTCAAAAAATATCTTCAACCCATCAAAATCAGCGCGCAAACGGTCAAGAACAATTATGTTCGGCGCAATTATCAAAAAATTGGTTGAGAGCTTTGAATCATCTTCATATATTTTATGGAAATAGCACCACGTAACAATCAGGCTCATTACCTTGGTCTTGCCACTGCCGGTAGCCATTTTTATGACCAGACGCAGCCAGTCCTCGTCAAACATTCCTGCTGATACCGCACCGGATGAATCATAGCGAAGCAAATCGTACTTGTCCTTCACCCCCGCTACTTCATATAAAAACACCACCGTTTCAACGGCTTCGCGCTGGGCAAAATAATATTTAAAATCAAAAAGGCTGCCATCGGCTTGGGGCATAATATGTTCGGTTTTGAACCACCAGTTCAGCAGTGCCCGACTGGTAGCCGTTGCCCCGGCGTAGCCCGACTCTCGCCAGTCTTTAACCTCCGTGCGAATTTTATGCACAAGCGGAGGCAGCAGCTTTTCATAGCTTGATTCACGCAGGGCTTCATCAGCCGGAAACCAGCGATAGTCAGGGTTTAACACATCGTAGGGTGAAGTCGGAAATGAAGGGTGTATTGCCATTATTGCGCCGTTATTTGGGTTTTAATTAGGTTTTAGCTCTAAAGTTAACAAAGGAAAAACAAATAATTAGAGAATAGTTTTGGATCATATATGCTTAATTTGGGTTTTGCTTGAGGCGCCAGTAACCACCTCTTGTTCTGCCAATACACTCAATGATGCCATCTTTTTTTAGATCCCTTAAAAGGCCCTTTATCACAGAGCTACTCAGACCGGGGAAAATATCGCGGAAATCCTTGGCAGTTCCGGTTTTATTTCTCTTCAAATGCTCAACAATCAACTGTTTCTGTGCATCACGTGGCACACCTCTTAATCGAGTGTGCACACCTGGTTTTCCACAATGGGAATAATACCGGTGGGACAATATGTAGCGAACTCCTCGCCCCCGCCCAATTCTTTCAATAATACCGAGCTGCAGAAATTTATCTCGCGAATCGGTTTTGTCGATACGCTGTTTTTCGCGAATTTCCTCAAGAGCATAAATCTCTTCAAAAGAAAAAAGGACTTGCTTTTCATTTGTTACCTTCTCAAGGAACAATACAAAATCCTTGTCTTTCAAACGTCCCGGCATAGATAATGAAACCGAATATGCATCACTTCCTGTAAGATCAGGCAGACCTTTCCCGTCGCGGATTGAAGCTTGAAAGATATCATCCATTCCCTGACCTGAACGTTCAACAAGACCAGCCTTTTCAAATACTTCTGCAATGCCTCTGTTGCGCCAATACGATTTATACAAAATATTTTCAGGAGTAATGCCTGACGGCAAACCACCGGGGCTGGTAATCACAAAAAAATCAGGGGAAGCTTTTATAAATACCGATTGCCCCTTGAACGTATAGTCACGGTGTGCAACCGCGTTAAGCACAGCTTCACGGATTGATTTTTCATCAAAGGCAAAAATTTCCCGCTGAATAAAGCCCTGCTGAAATGGCATCCGGCTGTTACGGGCATTAATCGTTTCCCAGATTGCATCATAAATTGCAAAAAATGGTTCCCGCCATGACATTCGGTAGTCATGGGGAATACTTGCTGAACTCTGTCGCCATTCGAAAATAATCTCAGCGTCAGGAAGCAACTCATCCAGTTTTTCTCTCTTCGCAAAAAGGACAAGGCTTGCATAACTTAAACCTTTATCGTTTAACAACCCCGCAGAGCGAAGCAGCTTGTCGTCTGAAAATGTTTTATAATCATCACGTTTTGATTTTAGAGCCCATTTTTCTCTAAAAATCGTTATAGCCTTTTGATCCAGATCATCTACAGACAAGCCGGGTACAATGGTCATGGAAAAATCAGGCGAATTTTCATTGAGGATCGATTTTAAAGTTGCATCGTCCATCTCGCACAACGATTCTCCGGCACGCATAGGGATTTTGTAGTGACCCTTTGAACGAATAACAGAACCTACTGGCCTTGAGGGCACATGGAAAATAAGGATCCGTCCATCTGGGTGATCCACTTCTTCAACATCAATGCGGATGCCAAGTTCACTTAAAAGCTCATTTGAAAGCACATTATGTCTGCCTTGAAAGGCTTTAGATCCGACAACACCCCCTTTTTTATCAACGCCAAGCAATAATTTGCCGCCACGTTCGTTTGCCAAGGCTGCACAGTAATCCGGCAGGTCGTGCCTGCGATCAAATTGCCCTACAGCTTCTTTAAATTCAAGGTTGCAATCCTCAAGACGGACCAACAAGCGGTTTAGCTTTTCGATTGAAGTGTGAACCATCACAATACCTTAGATGTCTTAAAGTTTTTATTGTGGCGAATATGCCATAATTAAAATTATCAACTACCGCTTACATACCTAAATCATCAATTTCCATGATTTTGCCGGACACATTTCATTTTGTCCGGCCTACAATGCGGTTATCTATTTTCCGTAGGCCGGACAAAGCACAGCGTGTCCGGCTTTTTTATTAAACCCCTACATCAACAATCTTCATGGTGTCGTTGCCAAAAATGTCAACGACCTTCACGGCCACCTTGTACCGCCCCGGTGTGCATTCATGCCATGCTGATTTCAATTCAAGCGAGCGGTCTTTTTTGGTACGGAAGCTCTGCCACTCGGTTTCATGGGGAAGTTTGCATAGTTCATGCAGCAGACTGAGTAGATATTCAGTTGTACGGTCAACCGACATCGCATCTTCTCCTTTACATCACCGTGACCTGGCCGTTCATCAGCATGGGCAGAAGCCAGTCGCGGAGTTGGGTGAGTTGCTGGTTTTCAAAAGCGTGTTTCATTATCAAATTAAAAATTGGCTCTGCTGTTTTGTAATATTCTTCAAGAACAGCATCAGGTGGGATGACCGTCAAAGTTTCGTCTATCGTGGCTTTGTTAATATGTGGCTGTTGAGCACCAGTGCGCAACCCCATCAGCCTTGGTACTTCACCACATATAAAGGGATAAATGAATGATTTTTTTAGGTTGTTGCTTTCAAGGATACCAACAACTGACTGATTGGTTGCTGAATCAATGGCTAGGATTGATGGCCGGATATAGCGGACAATTGAAATTACAACACTTCCTCTTGGCAGCAATAGCGCAGCGGAATTTTCAATCCCTTTTTGAGTGATGTGTTGGTCCGACTCAACGACAGGAAATTGAGCTATTTCCGCTGAACTTAGCCAGGCAATATTGGCGTTTTCCCAATAGTCCTTATTTTTTGTTGCAGGAGTTCCACCGAGAGAAGTTTTGACAACATTTCCAAGTTCCTCGGCAACCCACCCTTCTGGGGTTTTGCGTTTCAGGGTGGGGTTGTAGACCATTTTGCCGCCGGAGGATTTGTAGGGTCTGCCATTTTTGTCAGTAAAGTCGAACTGCACGAACCAGTAGTCGTACAAGGTTTTGGCCATGGCTTCCAGCTCGGCGTTGATGCGGTTGTTGCATTCGATTTTGGCATCGAGGGTCTCTAGGGCTTTTACTAAACTAATCTTTTGGCCATCAAACGGAACAACAGGAAATTCTCGCAAAGCACCTAACGGCAAAAATTTTTGAACAGCGCCATTTAGATATCGACTAATGTGACTTTTTGCAGCAGGGCTTCGAAGATAGTAGTAAAGCCATTTTGACTTATTTTCGTTTTTACATGAAAACACGCCCATGTTTTTAATGGCATAAGATATTCTCGTATTTTTTTCCAAATACACTTCACCAACAGAGCCAATCATACTAAATAATATATCCCATTGGCTTACAGCACTTCGTCTTTGAATTGAAACGTAATCTTCATCCGAAATCATATATGCTGTTGATGTGTCTAAAGTACCACCTGAAATATGCTTTGAGGTGATTAACAACTGCCCCTTAATGACAGCCTTAGGGGTTTCATGAGTACCATCAAAAATAGATTCACAATATTTACTTGCTGCGATCAGCCTACTCATACCGCAAACCCGACAGCTGTTTTTTGATCTCTTTCTCCAGTCCGGTGGACTCCTTGAACAGTCGCTCCAGATTGTCGGTAAAGCCCTGCATCTTTTCTGCAAATTGCTCTGTGGTCAAATCCACATATTCGATCTTAACCTCGAAATACTGCCCGGCGCTTAAGCTGTAATTCTTGGCGGCAATCTCGTCGTAGCTGACCACAACGGAGAAATCATCTACCGCTTGCTTGGTGTTGAATGTGGCGATGATGCGGTCTTCTTCTTCGGGGCTCAATAACGTCTTCTGGTTCTTGCCATCCTTAACCTTGGTGCCGAGACTGGAAGCATCAACGAGGACTACGCCTTCTTTGTTTGCGTCGTCGATAAAAAGAATTGAAACATTGGTGCCGGTGGTGGCAAAGATGTTGCTGGGCATGGAGACAACTCCGGCAAGCATTTTTTCATCGACCAGATGCTGGCGAATTTTTTTGTCAATGCCTGATTGAGCGGTGATAAAACCGGTGGGTACGACCACCGCTGCCTTGCCGCCCGGTTTAAGCGAATAGATGATGTGTTGCAGAAAGAGCTGATAAACGGCCATCTTTTCAATGGCCTTGGCAGGTATTTTAGGCACACCGGCAAAGAAACGCGTATGATGTTCTTTGGTGTCGAGCTCGTTTCTAAAATCGCTGAAATCCATCTTAAAAGGCGGATTGGAAACAATGAAATCAAACTTTTTCAGAGCTTTGCCGTCACGATGATACGGGTGCATTAGAGTATTGCCCTGTATGATTTGGGGGATGGAATGTACCAGATTGTTGAGGATCAGGTTCAACCGCAAAAGGCTTGATGATTTTTGCGAAATGTCTTGCGAGAAGATCGAGCAGCGCTGCTCGCCGATGGCATGAGCAATGTTCATCAACAGCGTGCCGGAACCGGCTGAAGGGTCGTAGCAGCTGACGTTTTTTATTTTGCCCCGCTTCGCTTCCGGCACCAGAATGGCGGCCATGATGCGGGCAACGGCATGCGGGGTGTAATATTCGGCGTATTTGCCGCCGCTGTCCTTGTTGTAATCCTTGATCAGATACTCAAACAGTGTGGCGTAGAAATCATATTTCTGATTAAAAATCCGCTCAAAGCTGAATTCAACCAGTTTGTTGATAATGGCGCGGCAGAAAGCGTCGCGTTTTGAATCATCGGAGATGTATTCACTAACACGGTCAAACAAGGTGACCTTGGCGCCACCTTCGGTCTTGACCGCGAAGATATCGTTGTTAGTGATGGCTATGTCGCGCAGGGTATCGTCAAACAGTTTGGCGAAGTCCGCATCATTCTGGTGGCTGAAAAGATGGGAGATAAAGTGCTCTGGTTTCAGGCGGGCAGTATCAGGGCCTAACTGCCCGTGCAGCATTTCCAAATCATTCGCGCTTAAGTCTGTGATTGCCTGCTCCCAGGTTTCAGCCTTTGCCAGTTCCGGTTTAATTTTTTTTGCTTCGAAGGCTAATTTGTCGTTTAGAAACTTGTACAAAAAAACCTGCGTGATTATTTTGAACTCGTTGCCGTCATTGCCGAGGCCGTAGTCGGCGCAAACCCTCTTTAAGCTGTCGATCAACTGCCGGGTTTTTTTCTCAAAATCCTGTGTTACCACCTTTTTGCTCCTGCTCTGCCCGAGGTGAATTCATGCATGTATTCACCTACCACTAAGCGGTTGATGAAGCGTGAAGACTCGGCATTGAGGTTAATTGTGTGCTGGGTTTGAAACTGGTCGATCACCAGCGGCAGTATCATGCCTTCAAAATAACTTTCGTTGGCAAGAAGCTGGGTGTTTTGCAGCACCGCATCGTCAGCCAGTTCTTTAATGTCTTTAAGCGCCTCGAAAATGCGGCGCTCGGAGCCCGGAAACATGTCGCACTCCAGAAGGCGTTTATAAATGCGGGTGTATTTTGGATCGCCAGTATAGCGTGCGCGCAGCTGATCGTTTTGGCGGTTAAGCTCCCTGGCTGTGTCGTGAATCTGATTGAGCGCGGTAATGTTGGCGTTCATTTCTTCCTGAGTTACTTCGTTTAATTTTTTCTTTTTAAACAGGCGCTCCAGTTCTTCCTTTAAGGTAATGAACTTGGGGTCGTGCTGGTCGAAATTGTCGGCCAAAGCTTCGCGAGTTTGACGCAGAGTATTTTTTAGTTTATCGGCCAGCACCAGCTCCTCTTCCCCGACTTTTGTGAACATAAACAGCACGTCTTCCAAAGCGACATTGAGCAGATTGCAGGTGTCTGCGCTGTTTTCGATGTTTTCTTTGAGGTTCAGCAGGTCGAGGTGATTGCAGGTTTCACGGTAAAGCTGATTGAGCTTCTGGAAATCGAGTTGTTGTAAAAGCGCATAGTCGCCCTGCAAACGAATAAGATTGTAGAGGTTGCGGGCGTTGGCCAGGGCTTTTTTTAAGTCCAATACCAATGAGCGATCCTGAATCAGGCTGAGTTCCTGAGAAAAAATTTCAGCGTTTTCAGTGTTGAATCGAAACAGGATGTCCTTAATCTGTTCAATTTCGCTGGTGATTTCATCGGGGGATTTAAACAGATTGGAGTAATGCTCTATTTCGTCGCCAAGTTCCCCTTGCAATTCTTCAAAGTAGCGACGGTTGGTTTCTTCGAACTCTTTGCGGATATCGGCAAAGTCAACCACATAGCCGTAGCGAAAATCCTTGTAGGGACGGTTGACTCGTGTCAAAGCTTGCAACAGATTGTGTTTATGAATCACTCTGCCCAGATAGAGCTTTTTAAGGCGTTTGGCGTCAAACCCGGTGAGTAGCATGTTGTAGACGAACAGCAGGTCGATGGTGCCGGCCTTGAAATTTTCCACCCAATCCTTGCGCTCTTGTTTGCTGCCGACATCGTGCAGGATCAAAGCGCCGCTTTTGACCTTGTTTGTCTGCTTGCGTCGAACTTTCCAGTCAGAAGGAGCATCTACAAATGCCGCCATAGGCGGTTCTTCGCACTCAACGTTTTCAGTATGGTGTATGACCCCTGCAACCTTTTCAGCATCGCGGGCGTTAAATAGTTCAAACATCTGCCGGGCCTGATCGGCACTGTCGCAGATGACCATACCGCCGATGGTGGGGTCGTTAAGCGCAGTCCGGCTTTTTTCGAAATCCTTGATGATGTAGTCCAGCATCGGTTCAACAAAGCGGGGATTTGAGTAAAGATCTTTCTTTTCGATATCGCCCTGTTGAAGCTCAACAGCTGCCAGGGCTTCTTGCAGGGATATTTTATAGCTGGTTTCAATTTCTTCGCGTATCAGGCGCAGGGTGTAGCCATCGGCTATGGATGAGTTGTAATAGTATGTGTGAATATAGTTGCCAAACAAAGAGCGTGAATCATAGTCATCGCCCAGCAAAGGCGTGCCGGTAAGCCCGATTTTGATAGCATTGCGGTCGGACTGGCTTAAATTGGCAAGAAAGCTGCCCTTGGGGTTATAGCTGCGATGGACTTCGTCAAGAAAATAAATCCGCTGAATGCTGATATCGTAATCCTCAGTGCGTGCTACGTCTGGATCATCCTGAAATCTCTGAATATTGACCACGGTAATCTCGGGCTTGCCGCTGTGGTTGTGGAGCGCCTGAGTTGCCTTGATTTCGCGGGCAAAGTCCTCGCGCGTGTCGATGGTGTGTACTGTCAGGCCGCGGCTGGAGAATTCGCGTTGCGCTTGAATGAGTAAATCGATTCGGTCAACGATAAAATAGAATTTGGGGACTATGGAGCGACTCTGAAAATAATCGGTCAAAAAATGTACGTTAAAATACGCCAGGGCTGTCTTGCCGCTGCCCTGGGTGTGCCAGATGATCCCTTTGCGGATACCCGTATCTAATTTTTTTTCAATAGCCTTTGTCGCAAAAAATTGAGGGTAGCGCATTACATGCTTATGCAGGCCATCAGTTTCGTGCACATAGGCCATGCCGTATTGCAGCAGAAAAGATAGGCGCTCGCAGCTAAACAAAGAGGTGCAGATTCTATTGGTCGGGGTGTCGGGAGATTTGTTGCAGATAAACTCAGGGCTGTGCTTGATAACGGTCAGGTTGTTGTCTTTGAGGACGGCGTTTTCAACAGCGTCATCTTCATTGGCCAAGAGGTCATTGAGATTCAGATCTTCCTCTTCGCGGAAATAGTTAAAGACAGGGGCATAATAAGACGAGCTGGCGTAAAAAGCGCCTTCTATGGGTTGCGGTGAGTTGTCGTCATATTCCATGTTGTTGGAAAAAACCATCAGCTGCGTGAAGTTGATAAAACGACGGAATCGGTTATTTTGGCACCGCGTAATAATACGGTTGCGTTCAGCCAGGACGCCTTCGCGGTTGTTAGGTTTTTTAACCTCAATGAAAACCAGCGGCATGCCGTTGATGAGCAATGTGATATCAGGGCGAAACTCGTCGTCACCATTTTTGCAGGTCAGCTCAGTGACCACATGGAAGCTGTTGTTGGAAAAATCAGCAAAGTCAATCAGCCTGGTACCTGACCGCTCTGTAAGCTTTTCATAAAAGGCTTTGCCCAGATCTTCGTTGTCAAGCAAGAGCTTGGTGTCGTCAAACAGGCGTTGTATCTCGTCAGTATCAATGTCGGGGTTGATCCGGGCGATGGCTGTATGGAATACGTCTGGAAAGATATTGGTCTCTTGATCCCAGGTGGCATTCTTAAGGGAAAGATAGTGATAGCCTAACCGGACCAGATGCAGGATGCAGGGTATTTTAACCCGTGAGTCTTCATTGAAAATCATTCAAGCAATTTCCCTGTGCTTTTTGCGTTATATGGGCGTGGCACAATTTTCCGGATGCCCCTTATTGCTTATCGATAAGTGCAGTATACATCGCGAAAGAATCCAGTGCAAGAATTCAGTACTCGACGTGTTGGCACCTAACCCGGTCTGCATGTGGGCAGATGGGGGCCAACGAGGAAATGTACATAGATTTATAAATAAGCGGAGGCAGGTGCATCGCTATGGATTTTAGCCAGAAGTTGGTATGCTGCTTTCTTTGGGGGAACTATACAAGCAATGTCACAGATATCGCCCGACCAGATGCCCTGCCCTGCTAACAAATACGTGGAAGCTGGTCGGAAACGAGAGAATCAAGAATACGTTTTCCGCGCGACCGCGTCCGCAGATACACACGGGGTTGGTCACCGGTTGCCTCACAAATCTCACCGATCACAGCTGCATTTTTGCCCAACGTGTGAGATCTGAGTTGCTTGAGCACTGCAGGGGCTTCATCTGCAGCAATGATAAGTACAATCGTGCCTTCATTGGCCAGGTACCAGGGACTCATCCCTAGCATCTCACACAGACCCTCCACAGCTGGTTTCACCGGCATATCTTCCTCTACCAAATGCACATGATGACCTGTTTTTAGGGCGATTTCATTGAGCACCGTTGCTACACCGCCGCGGGTTGCATCGCGCATAAATTTGACCGCGCTAGGTGACTGCTCAAGGATCGGCAACACAAGATCGTTCAAAGATGCGCAGTCACTGGAAATATCAGCCTGAATGTTGAGCTCACCGCGGGCTAACACGATAGCCGCACCATGATCACCAATCTCGCCCGACACGATTACAACATCACCTTCCGAAATACGCCCAGCCACGGGAGTAAGGCCGGGAGACAAATGTCCAATACCGGTGACCGTAATAAAAACCCCGTCACCTTTTCCGCGCTCAACAACTTTGGTATCGGCGGCAACCACCTCAACGCCTGCTCGCTGGCACTCCTGTGAGAAACTTTCAACGATTTTCGAAAGCTTCTCTATCTCAAAACCTTCCTCAAGGATAAAGCCTGCGGTCAAGTACCTGGGAACAGCGCCGCATACCACCAGATCGTTGACTGTCCCGCAGACAGCGAGTTTTCCAATGTCGCCACCGGGAAAAAATAAGGGGCGCACCGTAAACCCATCCGTCGTTGTCACCAGCCGCTCTTTACCAAGCGTAACCACTGCCGCGTCGTCAGCCTCATCCAGCGCGCTGCTGTGAATATGAGGTTTAAAAACCTCATCAATCAAACGCTGCGTCAACTTGCCGCCCGAGCCATGCCCTAAGGTTATTTTCGTACTCATGTCAGCCTGTTAACCTCCTCCAAAACCTCCAACGTCTCGTGGGCTGATTCCTCGTCAAGCTTTGCAATAGCAGAACCCACGTGGATCATCAACCAGTCACCCACCTTCAAGTCTTCATCCGCAATCAAAGCGATCGAAACCGCCCGCTGCACACCCTGTATTTCAACCGTGGCCCTGAAGGGGGGCATAATTTCAACTATCTGCATTGGAATTCCAAGACACATACTTACTTCCTCCTTGCAACTGAGGCGCCGAAACGGCTCCAGATATGACAAGCTCCCTCTTCGGAAACCATGCACGGCCCGACAGGATCCATCATTGTACAGGTTTTTTCAAACAAAACACAATCGCTCGGATACGCCTGACCGAGAATAACCCTGTGGCACAGACATCCCTTGGGAACGTCCGAGCCCGCAGTGTCCTCCAGACATACTCCATACTTTGCGCGGGCATCAAAATCCCGGTAGGTATCCGTCAAAAAAAGTCCCGAATTTTCGACCCAGCCGACAGCGCGCCAGAACGCGCGCTGCACCCGAAAAACTTTCTGCATCCACTCCTGGGCCGACCTGTTACCCTCAGGTTTCACATAGCGGGCATATTCATTGGCAAGCTCGACCTTACCCCGCTCCAGCATACGCATGATCATCTCCAGAGCCGTGAGAATATCCACAGGTTCGAACCCCGTAACCGCAACCGGCATACCGTACTTCTCAGGGAACCGCCCCCATTCCTGCGCGCCCGCTATCACCGCAACATGTCCGGGCGCCAACAAACCATCGAGAGTATTCGTGCCCGGGGCGCCTACCACAAGAGCCTCAACTGCCGGGGCAGTGAGTTTAAGGGCTGTCAGCAATGAAAAGTTAGCGGGTATCTGCTGTGCAAACAGTGCCGCCATGGGAGCCGCAGTTGTTTCAAACCCGACGGCAAACAGGACGAATTCGCGCTCAGGTTCCTTAACGGCAGCCGCAACAGCATCATCGGGACTATAGATGATCCGCACATCGGCACCATCAGACCTGGCGTCCATCAAAGAGCCGTATTTTGTCTGAACCCGAAGCATATCTCCGAAACTTAGAAGGGTTACGCCCATTTTCGAAATCTGAATCGCTTCACCGATATCATGTTCCGCACACACGCACACGGGGCATCCGGGGCCCGGTATCAGCTCGAGCTGTTCAGGCAGCAAGTCGCGAAGGCCCCACTCGGCAATCGAGTGCTCATGAGAACCGCAGACGTTCATAACCTTTATTCTGCGGTCAAGAGCAGCGCATCGCCTGTGTATGGACGCTGCCAGCATTTCCATTGTTTTTTGATCCCGGTACGTGTTCTCCATTCTCTCAGTCCCTCATGTCCCGATGCGCAGCTACAAGTATCTGTCCCAGGGCAATCCCGCCATCATTGGGTGGAATTCGCTGATGAGAGTATACCTCAAACCCATCGTTGAGCAAAGCCGTTCTGGTAGAACTAAGCAGCAACACGTTTTGAAACACGCCGCCTGAAAGCACCACCCTTTTGTATCCGGCCGAATCTGCTACGGCCCGAATCATCTCTACGAGCGTTGCATGAAAACGCCGGGCAACGCTTCGTGCGTCTTTTTCCTGCACAATATCTAAAATCGCAGGCCGCCAATCAATCACGGACGGCCCATCCATTTGCCGAAATTCAAAAGGATATGGTTTGCCCAGCTCACCTGCGGCTGCGTGTTCAAGCATCATAGCGGCCTGGCCCTCACAGGTTGCCAGACGGCATATGCCGGATATCGCCGACACAGCGTCAAACAAGCGTCCCGCACTTGTCGTGCGCGGCGCATTCGTTCCGGTAGAGAGCATTGAGGTCATAACCTTCAACTCATCCGAAGTGAACATCGCCTGAAGGCATGCAGCTTTAGCCTGGCCCTCTATTTCCGAAAGAACACCAAGAGCACAGCGACGCGGCTCGCGCACAGCTGCATCCGCTCCGGCAAGCCCGAAAGGTAACAGGTGCGCCACGCGCTCACAGGATGCATACGATCCCGCCAGAAACTCACCGCCCCAGACCGTTCCATCCGTACCGTAGCCCGTTCCATCCCATGTCACGGCCAAAACATCGCCCTCAAGACGATTTTCGAACATACACGCCGCCATATGAGCATGATGATGCTGCACCTCAACCAGGGGAATGTTCGCAGCCTCTGCAAAAGCAATCGCATAGCGATGCGAGAAATAGCCCGGATGCATATCGGTAGCAACCATATCCGGAGTCCATGAAAAAAGTTTTTTGAAATCAGTAATTACGTGCTGAAACGCATCAAACGCTTCACTGGTCTCGAGATCACCGATATGCTGACTCATGACGATAGAATCATGCTGGGAAATGGCAATCGCATTTTTCAGATCACCTCCAGTTGCGAGCATGCGGGGCAAATGCCGGCCTGCCGGAAAAGGCAAGGGGGCATATCCGCGGGCACGACGAAGCATGACTATCTGGCCGTCAACAACGCGTACCACGGAATCATCCGCGTGCCGCACTATGGGGCGGTCATGCACTAAAAAAGCATCTGCAAAGGCAAGTCTATCTATCGCATCGTTTTCATCCGTGCACATCGGTTCATCAGCCAGGTTACCGCTGGTAGCCACCACCGGAGTCCCAAGCTTAGCGAGCATCAGAAAATGAAGCGGGGTATAGGGAAGCATGCAGCCGAGGCAGGGATTGCCCGGCGCAATCACGTCCGGAAGGTCCGACTCCGGGCGTCTCTTCAAAAGTACAATGGGTGCCTCGGCGCCCGAAAGCAAAATTTCCTCAGCAGCATCCACAAAACAATGCTTTTTCACTGTTGTCATGTCAGGAAACATCAACGCAAAGGGCTTATACTCGCGCGTCTTCTGCTTGCGGAGCCGCTCAAGTGCCCCGATGTTGAAGGCATCTGCCATAACATGAAAACCACCCAGACCCTTCACCGCCAGAAGCGCTCCGCTACGGATGTCGGCCACCGCACGGCCAAGGGGATCAGAACATTCAACAGGATCACCGCCCTCTCCCAAATAGCTGAGCTGAGGTCCGCAACGTGGACATGCCAGAGGTTGCGCGTGGAAACGACGGTCCTGAGGAGTTTCATATTCCTCTGCACACGCTGGACACAAAGTAAAATTCTGCATAGACGTGTTAGGGCGGTCGTAGGGAATATCAGTCATGATGGTGAAGCGCGGTCCGCACTGCGTACAATTCGTGAACGGGTAGGCAAAACGTCGCTCAGCGGGGTTCTGTATTTCCTTGAGGCAATCCGGGCAGGTCGCAATATCGGAAAGAAGCGTAAACATTTTTTCACCGCCGACCTCGCTGCGGCATATCTGAAAATCACTGAAACCAACACTTTGATGGAAAGAAAATTCAAGAGAGAAGATACGGGCAGCGGCTGGTGCCTCAGCGCGAATTCGTTTCAGGAAGAGATCAAGCGTAGGGCGGTCTGCTTCGGCTTCCACGGCAACGCCGGCAGGATTATTCAAAACCTGCCCAAGGATTCCAAGCTCAACAGCCAACCGATACACAAACGGCCGAAATCCAACTCCCTGCACAACGCCCCTGATCTGACAGACAAGCCGGGTTGTTTCGTCCTTAATCATGCCGTTTCATGGTTTGAAGATAATCAATCCAGGCGTCCATCCCCTCTCCGCTGCGCGCACTCAGCTCGATAATACGCGCACGGGATCCGGACTTGCGGATATAGGAATGACACTTCTGCATGTCCCAGTCCAGGTGAGGAATCAGATCCGTCTTTGTGATCAGCACCACATCGGCGCCGTTAAACAACACGGGATACTTAACCGGTTTGTCTTCACCTTCGGTCACTGAAAGCATTGCCACCCGGGAATGCTCCCCCAGATCAAACGAAGCGGGACATACCAGGTTTCCGATGTTTTCAATCAACAAAATATTGATATGCGCATCCCCATAAGCCTCAAGCTCCCGGGAGATCATAGCCGCATCCAGATGGCAGCACTGGTAGGTGTTGATCTGCTTGACCATACTGCCCCTGCCCTGAAGCCTTTGGGCATCCAGATCCGTTTCCTGATCACCGACGAGAACCGCAACCGTACAATCCTGCGGCAGACGCTCCAGCGTTTTCTCAAGCAGCATCGTCTTACCAGCGCCCGGAGAACTCATCATATTAAGCGCCGTTATATGGTGCCTGTCCAGCCATTGACGATTTTCAATAGCAATATCGTTATTTTTGCTGAGAACATCCTGCTCAACCCTGATCTTGCGTCCATGTTCATGTTCGGGCTGATCATTATCATGCGTATGCCGGTACTCTTTGCCGTCGGAGCCACGATGCGTATGTCCATGCTCATGAGTATGATCATGTTCATGATTGTGATCATGGGTATTAGCTGCATCTCCACAGCCGCAATCAATGCACATATTACTCAACCTCCAGGCTGATAAGTTTAAAATCTCTGCCTTCAGTCACCTTGAGATTCATTGAACCACAATGGCTGCACTCGATCTCAAAGGGCTCAGGGTAGCTTATACGCCGGCAGTTACTGCACTCGGCCTTTAAGGGGACCTCGGTGACGTTCAGTGTGGCTCCATCAAGCGCTGTACCGCGTGCGACCACCGGAAAACAAAACTCCAATGACTCGCGCATCACGCCGCTCAGGGCACCGATACTCACATCAAGGCTCAAAACCTTGTGGCAACCATCCTTCTCCGCCAGTTCAGTCGCTTTATCGACAAGTGCCTGTGCAAGCGACATCTCATGCATGAAACAACCTCAGCACAGCGCCTGCTTCGCCTCAAGCACAATGCCTATGGCCAAGAGCTCATCTCGAATCAGCCTGACCAGTTCAGCAACCTTAGCCTGAATAGTGGAGGACATATCCAGACTGGTGTCAAGAGACTCCGGGACAATTCCCAGGAGCACCATGTTTTCGGGTAGTTGAGAGTCTACTGCGGTACACGCGAGGAGATCTGAAAGTCCGATTTGATGGGGCGAAATACGCTCGCCGAACATACACATTACTTCACTGCCTGAAAAGCGCCGGATCGTTCCCGGTTTCTCTCCATCAGCGCAGATGGCATCAACGACGACGACGTCTGTCTTGCCCTCAAAATAAGAGGTCAAATCAAGTCCCATCGTGCCGCCGTCAATGACCTCTACTCCGTCGGGTATGACGAAGGATTCCTGAAAGCGGTTAATAACATGTACACCCACACCTTCGTCACTCAGCAGGATGTTACCTATTCCAAGAACAAGCACGCAAGGTGTAGACATAGTTAAAGCGCCTGAACCTTGACCCGTTTGCCCGTCTTTGGATCATGCATGTGAACCGCACATGCAAGGCAGGGATCAAACGAGTGAATCGTGCGTAAAACTTCCAGGGGCTTGTCAGGGTCTGCAACCGGATTTCCTACAAGTGATGCCTCATAGGGACCCAGTTCATCATGCTCGTTGCGCGGACCCGCGTTCCAGGTTGATGGAACAACACACTGATAATTCTTAATTTTCCCGTTTTTGATGACAATCCAATGTGACAGTACACCACGGGGAGCCTCATGTATTCCCACACCCTGCTGTTCACCCTTCGGAAATACCGGCGCATTAAACGTATCTGTATCACCCGTGCCGATATTTTCTATCAACAGGTTATACTGGTTGCTCAGCGATTCGCACAGCACGCCCGCTCGAACAGCGCGCGCAGCATGCCGTCCAATGGTAGAATGAAGCGCGGTTAGCGGAATCTTGGATCCGACAAGGCTTTCAACAATAGAAATCACACGTCCAAGTTTTTTCTTTGTGGGCTCGTGTCCGGCAGCATACATGCAAAGCACATTTGCAAGCGGGCCAACCTGGGCCGGTTTGCCTTTAAATGTCGGCGCCTTTATCCAGGAATATTTTCCATCATCCTGAAAATCAGTGTAATCAGGCACGGTTTCACCTTCGTACGGATGCAGATCTGCATCACCCTTATACCAGGCATGTTTCACGCTCTCGCTGACGTTCTGTATGAAACCCTTATCATTAAAACCGGTAATCGGTGTAAATGTACTGAGATCGCCATTGCTGATATAACCGCCGGGGAGCTCAAAATTATCTCCCTTGGTGTCAAGCGGCAGTTCAGGCGCACAAAGATAATTCGTCACGCCTTTGCCATACGTGGTCCAATCGGAATAAAACGCTCCGATTGCCGCGACGTCTACCATGTATACCTCGTTTACGAATGTACCGAGCTCATCAATCAGGGTCTTGATTTGTGTGAGCTGGGTCATTGTCAACGTGTTTGGCTCGTTCAGGTTGATCGGGTTGGCAACACCGCCGACCGCAAGATTCTGGATATGCGGTGTTTTGCTCCCCAGTATTGTTACAATCTGATTAGCCTTGCGCTGTATCTGCAGTGCCTGAAGATAATGAGCAGCAGCAAGAAGATTTACTTCCGGTGAGAGTTTCATCGCCGGATGCCCCCAGTAACCGTTGGCGTATATGCCGAGCTGGCCACTGTTCACGAAGGTCTTTAAACGTTCCTGCACGGCAGCCATTTCCTTGCGGCCGTTGCCCGTCCAGTTTGAAAGACTCTCGCCAATCTTTGATGCCTGCACAGGATCGGCTTTCAGAGCGGAAACCAGGTCAACCCAGTCAAGCGCGGAAAGATGATAAAAATGAACAATGTGATCATGAAGCGCATGCGCCGTCACAATCAGATTGCGGATATACTGCGCGTTGAGCGGAATTTCCAGCTGCAGTGCATTCTCAACAGCACGCACCGAGGCTATCGCATGCACAGTGGTGCACACCCCGCAGATCCGCTGAGTATACAACCAGGCCTCACGCGGGTCGCGGCCCTTCAAAATTACCTCTATGCCGCGCCACATCTGCCCGGAGGACCATGCGTTCGTCACCTTACCCTGATCGATATCGCAATCCACCCTCAGATGTCCTTCAATTCGTGTGACCGGATCAACTGTAATTCTCTTGGCCATGAACGCCTCTCCTTCTTAGTAAGTTACGCATGCTCCGCTTTAGGAAGCACTGACAAAAATTTCACGATTAAAAGATATCCCATGATCTCAATCGAGATGAACCCAAAGGTGATCAGCAGTTCGGAAACAGACGGAAAATACGTCCACCCAAACCCGGGATACAATCCCACAAGGTATACGTTAAACCGGTAAACACTCCCGGCAAAAATAGCTGACAACCCGCTGAGAAAAAGGATACGCGGGTTTTTGCGCCGAACCACAGATGCAAGCAGCACGATGGGAATGAGATAGAGAATATTCTCGATCCAGAACATGATGCCGCACAGGTTAAACTTCATTGCCAGCCCAAGAACCCCGCGCGAGCCCAGATCAACAAACCGTCCCACAAGGTACACGCCAAACAACCAGGGGATGATACCGGCAACTTTGCTCAGCATAGGCGTCTCAAGGGGGCGATTAAAGCCAACCGAGGAAAACAGGGATTCAAACACCACCATCGCAAATCCCATGCCAACACAGGTAATGAGGAAAAACGCCGGAAGCCAGGTGGTCTGCCAGAGAGGCGAAAGTTTATGACCGGCAATGATCATCATGGATCCCAGCGAAGACTGATGCATCGTAGGCAGCAACATACCAATAGCGATAAAAACAAACATCCACTTGTTGCTGAACCTGAGCCAGCTTGGCTTGAATTTTTCAAGGAATGCCGGTGAAAACTCAATCCAGAGAACAGCCGTGTACGTCATCACGCACATAGCAACCTCGAACAGAGCTGAATTGAAATTCATTAATTTGGGGTTAAAGAGATTAAACATGTTCCAGTAACGCCCAAGGTCGACAACCACGGATGCACCGGCAAGCGTGTAACCAAATGCGCCCGTCAACAGAGCCGAGCGTACCATAGGATGATACTGCCCGCGATTAAAGGCATACACCAATATCGCTATCGCATAACCGCCGCAGCCGATTGCGGTCCCGACCACCACGTCATAGGCGATCCAGATCCCCAGCGCGAAACCATCGTTCATTCCGCTTACCGGCCCCAGTCCAAAGATAAACCGCTTCAAGATCAAGAAACCCATAAGCGCGACGATAACACCCGCCGCCACAAAGGGCCGGGTCAGGATCTTTCCACCCATTGGTTCAAATTCTTCATGATGACTCATTCTTTGTTACTCCTGTAGGCCGCCACCAAAAGTCCCCCAAACAGGACAAGGGGCGCGATCATTCCCTTATACAGCGTATGCTGCAATCCCTCGCTGATCGCCGAATTCGGAACCTCTCCCACTGTGGGAAGTCCGAGTTTTTTAAACGGTACGTTGCCCAGTATCATTACCTGGGTGCCGCCCAGTTCTTTTTCGCCATACACGTGCCGGTTATACTTCTTTGAGACCTGTTTGGCCGAAGAGTTCTGTTCGTCAATATGCCCAATGGGATAGTCATACCATTCCCCCGGCTGCAATTCGAGACGTCTATGCGCCTCCTCAAGAAGCTTTTCACGCGATCCGAACAGCGCTGCCCCTGTCGGACAGGTCTGGCAGCAAGCCGCATAGACACCATCGGCCTCAGAATACGTGGTCTTGCACAATTCACACTTGCGAACCTGCGGAAAAGCCTTATCCCACTCAAAGCGTGGAACAACAAATGGACAGGCTACAAAACAATACCGGCAGCCGATGCAGGCATCCTTATTATAAACAACGGTGCCCGTATCAGGATCCTTGGTGAAGGCTGAAACAGGACAAGCCGACATACACGCAGGATCAATACAATGCATACATTGTTTCTTCATGAAACCGACTCCACCGTCCCCATCCTTATGAGCCTGGATGACAGTGTAGTTTTTATCTGATAGATCCAACCCCTTGTCCCAAATCCCGGCAGGCGTCTCAACATCCTGCCCATTGACATTCAGCATACCAGCAGGCGTGGTATCAGCCTCGATCCCGTTGCGTTCCTTACACGCAGCGGAACATGCCCTGCAGCCAATGCAAATGGTTGAATCATACAGAATACCGATGGCCTCTTCAGGAACCGGCTTGGTTTCACGGGGTCCGAACGCATGACACGGTTTAGCGCCGGCAGCTATCAGACTTCCGCCTGCCACTATTTTCATAAATCCGCGTCGTGAGGTATTAGACATGAGTCTTTCTCCTTACCACGGTCATTGAGGGTTCTTTTCCGTCGTTTGATCCGCGGAATCTTTTTTAAGATTTTTTGCAACCACGGCGCTCGCTCCAAGTATCGCACCTACCCCGGCACCAAGTACCGCCGCTGCGCCTACAGTCACCGGGGTACCCTTTGTTGCATCCACTTCGGGATAGCCGGGACCAGCTGTTGGCTGCTGAATCTTTGCCTGCGTGAAAAGCGGTATATGAAAGCCGACATGCTCCTCGGAGCAACCAAAGCAGGGATGCCCCGTACCCACGGGCCATGAACTGGAACCGGCATCTCCGTAGAGCTGTGTCGGACAGTTATTATATGTTACAGGGCCCTTACAGCCGAGCTGATACAGACAGTAGCCCTTGCGGTGTCCCTCATCCCCGAACTCATAGGCAAAACGCCCAGCATCAAAATGCGGCCGTCGCTCGCAGTTTTCGTGGATAAGCCGACCATAGGCAAACTTCGGACGATGCTTGGCGTCCAGTTCGGGAAGGGTGTTGAAAGTCAGATAATGCATGACCGTTGAGATAAAATTATAGGGGTTGGCAGGACAGCCGGGAATATTGATCACCGGAACCTGCATGTCCTCAAGGACCTTATACGCCGGTGTGGCGCCGGTCGGATTCGGTTCGGCCGAGGGAACCCCGCCCCAGGAGGCACATGAGCCGATAGCAATCACTGCCGCCGCATCCTTAGCGGTATCACGCACAATATCAAGAAAGGTTTTTCCGGCAATCTTGCAGTAGATGCCGCCATCCTTCACTGGAATTGCGCCCTCTACAACCAGAATGAATTTCCCCTTATTCTCCTCAATCGCCGCTTGCATTGCTTCTTCAGCCTGGTGGCCTGCAGGCGTGCAGAGCGTCTCGGAGTAGTCAAGAGAGATTGTTTCCAAAATCAATGTATCAAGTGTAGGACTATTCAAGCGCAGCAGGGACTCAACACAGCCTGTGCATTCCTGACCTGAAATCCAGATCACACTGGGCCGCCTGGCAGATTCTGCTGCCTCCGCGATCTTCACTCCCAAGGAAGCCGGAAGACCCATGTAAACAGCCATCGCCGAACAGTACTTCAGAAAATCCCTTCGGGTAATTCCCAATGCATCTATGTTCACTGGTTTCTCCTAATTAGTTAAGGTAATAAACTGTTAGCTTATCTTACATACTATGGCTTTTCGTAGGATACTTTATATCGTAATTTTGCTTGCTCGTCAAATCATAATAATTTTTCAGAAGAGGCCGTTATGAATCTGGTACCCGTGACCTCAACCTTCTAAACTGTACCAGCCAAAACCAGAAAAATCTGGCAAAATAGCCTTTTAGAGCATTTAACTAAATTGTGTAGCCTGCTTGTCATTTTGAAAGAACAGGGGTTTGGAGGGACGCGCTTCCGCGCGTCCACTCTACAGTCACATGCGGCCACGACAAAGCGTGGCCCTTGTATATTAAAGAAGCAGTATTGATTGTCGATACAAACAGAAGTCACTAGAGCTAGTCAGAGAGTAGGTCGTGTGGCCCTTGGTATTCAAAGACCGTTTGGAGCTTGATCGCT
>Ga0222677_1000044_pt1 | contig 73723 bp, 63 predicted proteins | sample AntAcemetagen935_FD_179846 | JGI IMG/M metagenome (GOLD analysis project Ga0222677, IMG submission 179846) | Saline water microbial communities from Ace Lake, Antarctica - #935 | ecosystem: Environmental > Aquatic > Non-marine Saline and Alkaline > Saline | place: Antarctica: Ace Lake... | reverse complement strand
TCGGCATATCCAGCAACGGTCCGGGTATCCCGTCTTTCATCTCGAAATCCAGGACGCGCGAAAGTCTCTTCATCTGTGCATCGCAGCTACTGCTGTACGCCGACTTCATTATGTCCAGCGCCTTTTTGAATCCCATCTGGTGCTCCACCTCCCTGAACCAGAGGGTGTGATGAACCATAGTGCGGTGAAACATATCCATGATAAGTCGCGCCATATCTTCATGGCTCAGATCTTCGACACTCTTTATGCTGTTATCCATTTATAACGATCCTTTACGTTATCCTCTGTATTTCAGGGCTTCCATCCTGTCGTCCGGAACTTTCCCGCTTATTCTGCACCCAATCCCCTTCAGGTTGGGCGTGCCGTATTCTTTGCCGAGTTTTTCCGCAGAGGTAAGCATATTAAGGTTCGATCTTTCCCATCCATACTGAGTCTCCGGCGACTCCCCTGGAAACCACCACCCATGAGATGCATTAATAATCCTGGGATCGATAGTATCGGTCAGACTTGCAATTTGAGTAATTTTCCCATTCCTGGTTTCAATAATGACTTCATCACCTTCGTTTATACTATACTTTTCAGCCGTCTCTGGATGAATTTCGACTTTCGGGTGTGGTCTCATCTTTCTCAGCTTTTCGATCCACCGGTAGGATGAATGGAGATAGTAACGACTCTTGGAACTCGTTAACAGGAGAGGATAGTCCGGGTCATCATCTTCCGGAAGACCCCTGAATTCGGGCAAGGGATTTAATCCGAATTTCTCAGCCGTACTCAATCTTAATTCCACTTTGCCGGTAGGAGTTCTAAAGCCCTTTTCTTCGTAAAGTTTGAATCTGTCAGGACCCTTCAGATAACCCTTTTCAACGAACTGTTGGTATGTAAGGCCCGCAGGTTTGACAATGTCTTCCAAAAATTCTTCGTAATCATCCTTCCAGAGTTCCGGAGGGCTGACGAGTTTGCCAAGTTCGTTCATGATTTTTATGTCAGGCCAGCATTCTTCCGGGGGATCAACTATTTTAGGCCGCGCCAAAATGATACCGTGTCCGAGACCATAATGACCGATATCATTGATTTCAAACTGGCTTGCAACAGGAAAGACAATATCCGCCATGGCCGCCGTTGGGGTCATAAACAGGTCGGCAATTGCTATGAAATCAAGTTTCATAAATGCATTATAGGTTCGCCGGCTGTCGGCATAGGATAACATGCCATTCGAACACATGGCATAGAATCCCTTGACCGGGTAAGGAACACCTTCAAGAATGGCCTTTTGAAAGAACGTCGGTGCGATGGTCATCAGTCTGGGAATGACGTGATGATAAGCGCTGATCATCTCTTTCCTCTTATTCGGAATAAGATCGGCCCGGACAAATGGTCCCAATCCCATGATCTTCGGGTCATGGGCCGCAACATTTCCACCCGCGACATCGAGATTGCCCGTTATCGCCATTAAACAGATAAGCGCTCTTACTGTATCAAACGTATGAATATTATGTTCGATGGGATTCCCCCACTGGATAACAGCCGGCTTTGATGTGGCATAAAGCCTTGCCGTCTCCCGTATGAGATCGGCAGGGACCCATGTTATTTCGGAGACTTTTTCAGGGGTGTATTGTTTGACGTGCTCTGCAAGATCCTCAAAGCCATGAGTCCACTTTTCAACAAAGCCCTTATCATACAAGGACTCCTCAATGATGACATTTAAAAAACCCAGGGCAAGTGCGTGATCCGTTCCGGGTCTTATTTGAAGCCATGCCTTCGATTTGTCGACCAGGTCGATCTTTCTCGGATCAATAACAACCAGTTCTGTTCCCTGCTTTAACTGTTCCAGGAGCAGGCTGCTTATCTCCCCTTCTTCATTTGTGGAAGTGATATTGCTTGCCCACAGGATAACCAGCTGGCTCTGGTGGTGAAGGTCCGCCACAGGATAAAAACCACATGTATGAACACCTGTTATCTCACGGGGGGCATGACATACGTCCTGTGAGGCGATAACGTTTGGAGAGCCGAAAAGGTTGGCAAGGCGGATCAGGACAAAGTGTTCCAGACCCTTGGGCATACCGACACCGAAAGCAACTCCCTTTGGCCCGTATTCTTCTTTTATCTTATTCAGGCTTTCAGCCGTGTATTGAAGGGCCTCTTCCCAGGAAATCCTCTCCCATTTTCCTTCGCCCCGTTTTCCTGCCCTTTTCAATGGATATTTAAGACGATCAGGGTGCGTGAGACGGTCAGGTGAGGCCACTCCCTTGGGGCATATATATCCCTTGTTTAAAAATCCGTTTGGATCTCCCTTGACTTTTACAATTTTGTTATCCTTGATACCGACCAATAAACCACATCCACCGTGGTCCATTCGCGCACAGTGGGTTTTCACCCAGCGAATATCATCTTCCATCAAATACTATCTCCAGTTTAGTGCCCTTTCCTCTTTTTCAGGTGTTCTAACCGTTTCTGTCCATCATTCGACAAAATATTTTATTAAAGCCAGTTAATTCGAGCCTTACCCAATTTTCTCTTTTTGCCCTAGCTTAAAGACATGTGGAGAATTGATGTTCTCTACTTCAAAGGCTTGAGGTTGGCGTGGGCTATCCACTTCCAACCTCTGTCAGTCTTTAAAAAAACGCTTAGCCGGGGTGCCAGTTTTCTTGAAAGCCGCTTTCCTTCAATTGTTTCCGCTACGGAAACAAAGTAAGTGACAACAATAACTGGCCCGTTCTGAGTTATCTTAATATTGCTCAGGGTGTATTTACCGAGCTTTAGACCTTTGATAACGTTTAGCTCTTGCTCACTATTATTGGCCCCATACTGGTGGACAGATTGAAAACCTTTAGCAATTGTCTTCTCGATTCCCTCCATATCTACTTGTTCCATATCTGTCCATAATTGGTGCAAGAGTTTTTCACCAACAACCCTTTCAGTTGCAACTGCCTGATTAGTCAGGACAGTCAGAGTTGCAAACGCAAAGATCAAAATCATCATTACTGTCAATTTCAATGCATTCATATCTATCTCCTTCTAATGATCACCCAAACATAACGCTAAAATCAGTCGATACTGTCTGCTGGATTTGTCTTGTTATCTGGCCTTTACAGCTGCCTATAAAATAATTTGCATAACCCTTGGATGAAAGGACTATTCATTTTCTTCATCATCCAGATTTCCGCAATGCGCTTGCTCAAGAACCCCATAGTAGGAAATGAATGCGCTAAAAACAAAATACTATGCAGTCTGATTTTTTTCTGAATTATAAGCGCCCATTCATTTATCATCTCTCCTGAACCTTTACCAACAATGCTCACGCCAAAAACCTTACCAAAAGAATTTGTGAAGATCTTAACAAAACCAACGCTGACATTCTCCGCAATTGCAGCACCATAATCCTCATATTTTGCAATATAAGTCTCGTACTTAATCCCTTTTTTCTTAATATCTTCTTCTCTCATTCCAACATACGAGACTTGGGGTTCCGTAAAAACTGTCCATGGAATAACATAATTTTTATACTGGAACTTTGCAAAGGGACTTACAGCATTCATAATTGCAAACATGCCCTCATGCATTGCGGCGTGAGAAAGCATGACACCTCCATTACAGTCTCCTACAGCATAAATATGTTTGACAGATGTCCTGTATTTCGTATCAACCTCAATGGCCCGCCTGTTGTATTTGACACCTGCATTGTCCAGTTTCAGTCCATCAAGCTCAACCTTCCTTCCTGCGGCCATCATTAATTTCTCGGATTTAATACAGAGGCCATCCTCTGTGCGCAGGCATATCTCGTTACCCTCATTTTTTATGCTTATTATTTTTCTTGAATTATAGACCTCAATACCTTCTTTTTTAAAAACATCTTCAAGTAAATCGCCGGCTTCTTTGTCCCCAAGAGGTATAAGGTGCTCATCCATCTGTACAATAGCGCACTTGGTGTCAAGTCGGGTGAATGCCTGAGCCATCTCACAACCGATGGCCCCGCCACCGACTATCGTCATGCTCTCAGGGACTTCAGCCAAATCAAAGATATCTAAATTAGTCAGCATATCTATATTGGAGATACCATCAATCGGTGGCACCATAGGTTCGGTGCCGGTTGCAATAAATATCTTTTGGGCAGAGAGCGATCTCTCGCCAACCCTGATCGTATGCGAATCGACAAAACTTGCGTATCCCTCATTTAAAATGAGCGTCACTTTGTCAAACATCTTCAATGTTTTTTTGCTGGAAATATAGTCTAAATAACCATCTATTTTCGAGAAAGGAGATTTGATATCCGGCATTTCGCCCTCCACCAAACCCATCTCCTTGAGCCTTGATATTGAATGCCTTAATTTAGAGATTCTAAGCAGTGATTTACTGGGAATACATCCTACATTCATACATTCTCCACCAACTTTATTCTTTTCAATAGCACAGACTTTCAGGCCCATTTCTGCCCCCATTGCAGAGACAGCCATCCCTGCAGGACCTAACCCGATACAAATTAAATCAAAATCATATTTCATATATTTTCCCTCCTTGAAAATCAGGGGTCAAACCTACACTCTTCACAGTTTTAATTTTTTCTTTACGATATCAATTTTTTTACTTAATTCGTTATTTCTTTTCAGTTTATCAGAAAGCCTGCTGCTTGCCTGAGACACACCTGATTCACTAACACCAAAATATTTACCGATTTCTCTGAGCTTCAGTCCGCTATACCTGTGGCAAAAATAGAGCTTTATCTGTTTTGCCAGTCTATCCTCTGTTTGAATAACCGAATCAACTATATTTGATATTGTATCGATATCAGGTCTGTCAATATCAACAAGTTCTTTTAGTACCGGCAACTCACGATCTCGGGATTTTTCTTTTAAAAATGTATCTTTGATTTCTTGTGCATATTTCGGGCTACCCAAAATTATTGAATAAATAACATTTGTAAAAGGGCTGCTATAATCCTCTTTGGCTAAAGAATGGACAAACTCCTTATAATTTTTTTGCGAGGCTGAAGGCCTTTCCCCAAAATAACCTAGAATAAAATCTCTGTAAAGCCATGCCGGCGCTTCCTTTTTGTCAGTATAATATATACAGCTGGACCATTGATATTCTTCAGGTGTTTTAACCATTCGCGCACGTACAGGATTCAAATGTATATAGCGGGAAAGTTCTTTTGCATATTCATCAACTTCAACAAGTATTGACTTGTATCTGCCCTGAAACAGGTGCCCGTATCTATCATGTCTGATGTTAAAATAAGTCGTATAGGAACTGTTAATATGCTGCATGATCTTTGAAAGATTACCATGCGGTGTTTCTATTAAAATGTGGTAATGATTGTCCATGAGACAATAAGCATGAATAACAGCGCCATAACGATTTGAAGCGGATTCGAGATAAGAAAGAAATTTCTCTCTGTCTTTTACACTTTTAAAGACAGATTTACGTTCATTGCCTCTTGCCGTTACATGGTAAAATGCACCTGGAAATTCTATTCGTAATTGTCTGGCCATAAATCACTCTGTCAATAGTAGTTAAAGATAGTGGGCGAATATCATACACCTCCGGGGTTGTCAAGAGTGTAGGTTTGACCCCTTTTCCACTTTAAAAATCCATATTCTCCAGATTTCTGTATCCCAGGATCATTGGAAGAATCCCTGCGGCAATTGTTGCAATCAGTGACACTGTCCACGAAAAAATCAGAAACAGGTGGAAGGTATGCTTGGAGATTGCTCCGTGTATCTCGAAGCTGAAATAAGGAACGGCAAAAAGAATGATTATAAAACTTACATAGAAAAGGGCGATTATAAAATTCAGGGTTCCCCCGAATCCGGATACGATTTTTGCCGAATTGTCCTCCTTGAAGTTGGGATAGATGGTGCCCAGCCCTATCGACAGACCTACAAGACCAATGCTTGCCATGGCAGCCAGACCGCAGGATATGTACATAAGAGAAGCCCCCGTCTTGAGGATAATATTGGTTGCCACCATCAAAAACTCGCTTACCAGGAAAACTCCTGCAAAGTTTATGATAAATTTCTGGATTATAAGACCCCTGAAGGTTATTGGCGCGAGACCAAGAATCCAGAACCTGTTGCCTTCGAGGCTTATCAACGGGAAGAGAAATCTCACGGTAAAACCGGCCAGGACAAGGGCGGTAGCTGAAAGGTTAAGAAATGTAACAATCATTTTCCAGTATATATTGTCCATTATCTGCGGCATGTTTCTGAGATTAAATATATATATAGCCAGTATGGCAAAATAGATCAGAAATTGTGACCACTGTCCGAAATCCCTGAAAAATATCTTTATGTCTTTGGTTATCATTGCCGCTGTTGGTCCGGGTATAAAGGAAAGAGACCGGAGCGCGTGGTTCACCAGCCCCCTGTCAGGCAGATTATATTTTTTGCTCTTTCCGCTCCCCGAAGACAACCACCCGGAATAGAATATTTCCCCCGCCATGAACCAGTTGATCTGAAGGAAGAAAAGGGCCGTTGTGGTGAAGGCTAAAAAGTAGAAAAGACCGTCCCTGAAATTGCCTATGCTTAGATTTATAAGTGATTTTGCCATCCAGCAGCCGGGGAACAGGGGATGTTTAAAGATTCTGATATGATAAAGAAGATTGTCAAGAAAATAACCGATTTCGTTTCTTGTAAAGAGTGTGGAGGCTATGTTTTGCTTATAGTGCCAGTAGAGGAGGGCCGCCCCTGCACAGAGCGTGATAGCGAGTATGTATTTGACCGTATGGTAATCGACGAACCTGACAGCCGTCAGGACAATAATAGACGCGATCGCGGCAGGGAGCGTTATAAAGGTCACAAAATAAAAGGGGATGAAGAGATAAAACCAGAAGGACACATCCTTTATGAAGGCGTACGCGAGGATGAATGTTACCCCGAGAAAGAGGAATGCCCATGAACCGAATATGACAGACTGAAAAAAACGGTAAAAGAGGATGACGCGTGTATCTATCGGTTTTGAAAAGAGGAACGCTACTTCTTTGGATGAGTAATAGGTTGCATAGCAGATGATTACACTGCTCAATGTGAGCATTATAAAGAGCACCGCGGAAAATATGTATATGGATTCATCGACAAGCGCCGGGCCGATAATGGGAATTTTGTAGAAGAAGGAAAGTCCCTCGTAAAACAGCGCGAGCGAGCCAAACCAGAAAAAGATGATGCCGGCGGAGATAAAGGCAATCTTCAGCCTGGGCTCACTTTTAATGCCTGTGATATTATTCCTGAGTATCCAGAGCTGGGACATTAAGATCCCTTTTAATCCCTCCATCCAACTAATCCTCGGCAGTCATTTTGAGAAAAATATCTTCCAGCCCCTCTGTTTCTTCGGAGGATCTTTTTATCTCTTCGACGGTCCCCTCACTTATCAGCCGCCCCTTGTGAATTATACCAACACGGTCGGAGATTTCCTCCGCCAGGGTGAGAGTATGCGTGGACATCAGTATAGTTGTTCCCCTGTCCGCGCACGTCCTGAGGATATCTTTTACAAGGCGTATACTTTTGGGGTCTAATCCAACCATCGGTTCATCGATAATGATCAGACGGGGATCTGTAATGAGCGCGGAACAGATAACGATCTTCTGCCTCATTCCGTGAGAATAGCTTTCCATAAGCTGGTTCCCGTAATCCTGCATATAGAAGATCTTCAGCAGACGTTCGGCCTCATCACGGTAATAGTCCCGGTCAAGTCTGTACAGCTCTCCGATAAAATAGAGAAATTCTCTTCCCGTCAGCTTTTCATAGACATAGGGTACATCCGGAACAAAACTTATCAGTCTTTTCGCCTCTGTATTTTTCTCTGCCATATCGTATCCGCCGACCGATACTTTTCCTGATGTTGGCCTGAGGAGACCCGCGACCGTCTTCAGGGTAGTCGTTTTGCCTGCACCGTTAGGGCCGAGGATGGTAAAAAATTCTCCCGCCGGGATGCTGAGCGTAAGATTATCCACCGCAAGCGTATCTCCAAATTTTTTTGAAAGTTTTTGAATTTCAATCAAGATATAGCTCCTCTTCCTGCTTGATTTTTCTTACTTACACCGGTTTCAATGCCCGGAACCAGCGACCTTCAGGATCTCGATATTGATATTCCCGATTGCGAGAACTATCTTTGCCTGAGATGATAACCCGCCTGACACCAGTTCAAAATGCGTCGCATCGGCAATATCCTGCCCCAGGGCAGGGTCAAGATGCACCCATTTACCGATAAATACCTTCGGCCATGCATGGTAGTAGAAGCCATCGTTCATATAAACGAGACCCGCGCACATCTCGGCTGGTATACCGCATGCCCTTGCCAGCGCCACGAAAAGTACCGTATGTTCATTGCAATCTCCCTTTCTGCTCTTCAGAACCGAGGTTGCCACAGGCACTTCAGGGGTAAAACGCTTTTCGATATTTTTATATACCCATTCGCCGATCTTTTTTGCCACATTCCATCTGTTTTTCTCATTGCCGGCAATCTCGGCAGCCTTTGCCCTGATTGCGGGGTTATCGGAATCTATCCAGATCGATGGCCTGAGAAATTTCCTGAAACTTTCTCTGTCGCGGGACAGCTCCATAACATCTTTCGCGGGAGGAAATATTGATGAGATCTCTATGATACCCGTGTGAGAATCGATCAGCTTCTGCCTTTCTCCGTCAAAGTCAAAACTTTTAAGATCGATCCCCGTTACCTTTATTTTCATGAAGTGTGTTTCGCGCGGATTTTGCAATTTTCTTTTGGTACTTACCGATACATCCTTTAAAAGATCCACGGAATCTCCTTCCGATTCGGCAAGATGTCTTTCGATGGTTTTTTTGTCTTCGATCTTCATTACCCATCCGTTCGGCGTTTCCTCACGCACAACAAGACCGTCCCGGTTGATCCACGATCTGGAAACCAATCCGGCAAATCTTGTTTCCATGACGAGATCGCCATCTTCCTTTCCTACAACCTCGGCCAGGACTTCTTCAGTGTTCAGGGTCAGGGGGTTAAGAATGGTTAATGTGTAGGAATCACCGACCTTTAAACCTTTGCCTCTGTATATTTGCAGGATGCTCTGATCAAGAAAAAGGTCATCTTTCAGATCAAAGGCCTTTTTGAAGGTGGTATCGCCATACATGATTTCCACCAGAAGCTGATTGTCCAGCCTCTCGCCCTTTAGAATTATATCCGTCAGTCCGGCAATGGTGGTCTGAAAATTGACAAGTCGATAGTCGGAATCGAGCTGCTGAATCGTCATCATCGACAGGGCCTTCGTCTGGTTGAACATTTTAAATCTCAGGTAAGACTGGGAGTTAATGCGGTATCCCGTTTCCCATGGAGCAAGGATCGTATGGAGATAACCAATCCATTTGTCTTTTATATAGATCCCCTTCCAGGTATCTAACTGTATATTTTCCGGCATGAACTCTCTGATCGTGGTCTTTTCAAAATCACCTTTTATCAAACCCTCCTTTTCAACCAGGAGAAACATCATACCTGCCCAGGATGCGATGATCAGAATGCTGATAAATATCTTTATTAAAGGTCCTTTTCTCAATGGATTCCCTTTTTTCATTTAAAAGTCTGTCATTCCCGTGTAGGCGGGAATCCAGTAAATTCAATATGTTCTGGATGCCGGATCAAGTCCGGCATGACATTTTTGGGACTTTTTACAAAACCGTTTTATAAGGGATATACGTTTTAGAATGATTATTTGCAAGATATGTATTTTCAGCACAAGGGAGAATATACGGGGAATTTCAGGACAGTGGAATAACGGTGAATATAAAAGCGCTCCAGAGGGAGTGGGAAATGATGACAGGCGACAGATTGCCGAGGCGCCAGTACATGGCCCCCCAGAAGGCTCCGGCAACGGCGGCCGCCCCGATAAGCATGAAGTTGAATGACCATATATGAACACCGGCATAGACGGCGGTAGTGAGGAGCCAGCCCCTGCACCCCCCGAAACGTTCCATGAGTCTGTCCTGCAGGAAACCGCGCCAGTAAAGTTCCTCGCAGGGACCCGTAATGAAAAATAGCAGGAGAAAAATAGTCCACATGGGAACGCCTTCTCCCTTGCCATATACACCTCCTATCTGACGCTCCGCGAAGGGAAAGATGACCGATGAGATTTCTTTTCCGGCCCAGAAGATCAGATACAGCGCCACGGCGGAGATGAACCCAAAAAACAGTGCCCTCGCATCGATATGAAACCGCTCTTTTCTGATAGGTCTTATCCACCAGGATAGTGCGGCAAGCGAGGATGCCGAGATTGTAATCTTGATCCAGAAGGTGCTGAAGGTGAGGTAAAATGTGGCAAACCAGAGTACATTAGCGAGGATAATCGTTACCAGTAACGGCTTCCATGAAGTCTCGGTTTGTTTCAAGCCAGCCTCCCGATGATAAGTGAGATGAGGAGCAGGATGCCGAACACCGTGTTCAGTTTTGCCGTCTGCGCATCGGCATCAATGGGAGGATTTTTTATAATTTGGCGCAACAGCCTGAAGAACAGCGGAACTGAAACGAGTACCATCAGAGACCAGAGGTTCAGGGGTCCCGTAAAGGCCATCAGGATAACCGACACGTAGGCAAATACTACCAGTATTACATATATCCATATGCCCCTCTGACGGCCGGTTATGATCGGCAGGGTTTTTATGTCTCTTTTTTCGTCATCCGCGGCATCTCGAATATTGTTGGCGAGTAGCACCAGGGCCACCAGCACACCAAAGGGAAGCGAAACCCAGAAGGCATCCATGCTCAGGGTCTGCCGCTGAACAAAGTATGCTCCCTCGACCATCAACGGCCCCCACATCAGAAAGGTTGATACCTCCCCTAATCCTCTATATTTATACCTGAAGGGAGGCGCCGTGTAAAACAACCCGGCAAAGGCCCCCGTCATCCCTATTATCAGAATTATCCATCCCCTGGTTACAGCGAGAAAAATACCAATGACCGCCGCGAGAATGAAAAGGCAGATCGCTTCGATCATCACTTCCATGGGCTTAAGCGTTCCTTCAACCAGTGGATGGGGACGGTACTGCGCAGTTGACACCTCAAGGGTATCGACTCCGCTCAGAACATCATAGTAGTCATTAAAAAGGTTTGCCGCGGCGTGCATGAAAATTATACCGGCAAGGGTGATCAGGTAAAGAAACCATGAAAAGCCGCCATCCATGGCGCCAATAACGCTCCCCACGCTCACTGAGACAGCGGTCATCGTAAAGGACCACGGTCTGCTCGCCAGAAACCATATCTGGTAGCTATTCATCCTGTTTTTTCTCCTGTATTTTCCGTTAAAATGTATATCCCAGCGCTGTCATTTCGAAAGAGTTTTTACGCCTGAGAAATCCTGGATTTTCCCCTGTAGTCGAAATGATATTTCTTGATTGAAACGACGTTACATGATCCCGGGAGAAAAAACGTCATATACCAGCAGTTCATTGCTCACATCGAATATCCTGTGTTTCGTGTTTCGTGGAACACGAACGACCACATTTTTTTGAAGTTTCAAATTCCCGATACCATCTATCCATATAGTCGCTTTTCCGACTAATATAAAAAGAATGTCTTCACTTTCTTCGTGGATATGTTCCGGTACTTCGACCCCGACAGGGATTCTTACCATTATTATGGATGGGCTGTCCTTTCCAAATTGCCCCGTCGTAATTATTTTTTTTATGAAAACATCTTTGACCGCGGGGTGATTTTCCCACGACAGGTTTTCCACATTAAAAAGGGCCTCCATGACAACCGCCTCTCGGGGTCTTAAAAAGATATCCATTCCTCAACCGGAAAAGGGGCACGGCACCAACCGCAACCCCTTGATTTTCATGGTAGGCGGTACTGGATTTGAACCAGTGACTTCTACCGTGTGAAGGTAGCACTCTCCCGCTGAGTTAACCGCCCAGAATTCACCTCGCTAATATCCCAAAGAAGCTCTTTTTTCAAGATAAAAAAATGTCTGTGCCATTCGTACATAATATGACGTTTCGGGATTGCGTGTATATACGATTTCGAGGTATACTTGTTCTACCTCAATAGTGAGGCTTGTTTAAATTTCGTATTCCTGCCATCAGACAGGGAAAGGAGGGTTCAGTCATGAAAACCAGCATAATATTCACGGGCACAGGGCCCATTCTTATTATGACCTCGTACGAGTCCTTAACCAACTCTGATTTTGTAGAAAAGCTGGCGGCAAAGGGGATAAAAAAATTCATTGCTTCTGATCTACCAGTAGAAACGGTAAAGAAAAGGTATGGCAAACACTTCGACATCGTGATGAACGATCTGTACCAGGAAGATGATCTGAGGGTCCTTGACTATAACGGACACAGCATCTTCCTGAACTTTTCCTTCGCGGAAATGGGCAAACCCGTTTATTACGAACCTTGAATTGAACAGCGCTCGCTAATCCCGCTTATACGGGATTAAGAGAAGATTCAATTGCCCGGCAGAGAATGCCTCAAAACTTCCCGTGACGTCCGGTTCCAGCGGCGAATCGACCTGCACCCGTTTCCGTCTGACCGCTGGAAATGACCCGCAGGCCCATCTGAATTTCAATCTCCATCGCCTTATCAAGAGGCATGTTAAATCCGCGATAAACCGCTTCTCTGTCACTGCACATACAGCGCTGAGGAAATTCAGTGATTTCAGAGGCGATCTTTTCCGCCTCTTTCCTCGCTGTTCCGGTCTTTACTACCCGGCTTGCAAGCCCCATGGAAAGGGCTTCTTCTGCGCCCACAGGTCTCCCCGTCAGGATCATATCGAGGGCCCTGCCCACTCCTATAAGCCTTGGCAGGCGCTGTGTTCCCCCATCTATCAAGGGAACTCCGAATCGCCGGCAAAATACACCCAGAATCGCGTCTTCCTCTACAACCCTCAGATCACACCAGCATGCCAGTTCGAGTCCTCCCGCCACGGCATACCCTGATACAGCGGCTATCACAGGTTTGGACAGCATCATCCTGCTCGGTCCCATGGGAGCATCTTCTGTCATATTATCACTCAGGTGATTTGCCGTTTCCATATTGTCGGAGATTGCCTTCAGATCCGCTCCTGAGCAGAAATTGCCCCCATTCCCGCACAACACCGCCACAGAAAGATCATCATCTCTGTCGAACGAGCGAAAGGCGTCTGCCAGTTTATCGGCTGTGCTTCTGTCCACCGCGTTCCGCACATCGGGACGATTGATAATTATCGTGCAGATACTGTCCTGTTTTTCAATCAATACTTCCATGCTTTCCTCCCCTACAGGCAAACACCCTGTTACCACACATCCATTGTTTCCAAGTTGTCTCGGTAGTTGCGCCATTACAGACTGTTTTATCTTTGGTCGCATTTCCGGCAGGAATACTGCCGCTGAAAAGATTTGATCCAGGGAAACGTTCCCTCCAGACCTATTCCCCTTACAATATTTATTCAATAATTATTTTTCTCAGACTTGCCAGTCCAGTGCCCGTAAAACACACAAGTCCCTGAGACCAGCAAGTGCTTTTGTGCTCACTCATAGAATACGCTCATTATCAATAGACGCGCCTGCTCCCGTGTCGATAACCCAGGACTTCCAGGGTGTCGTTGATTACCACAAACGCATGCGGGTCAATCTCGAATATCAGGTCCTTCATGCGTGCAAGCTCCGTCAGGGAGACTATACTGAAAATTATGTGCTTGGATTTGTGGGTATATGCACCCTCTCCTTCGAGAAAGGTTACCCCCCTGTTGAGGTGTTTTAAGATCTCCTGAGCCAGCAGATCAGGCTGGTCCGAAATGATAAGGATCTGCTTGCGCTGGTTGAAACCGGTTATCACCGCATCGATAACCTTCCCCATGGTAAAGATATAAATCAGCGTGTAAAGCGCCATCTCCAGGGAAAATATTATTGCTCCTCCCACAAGAATTACGCTGTTGAACAGAGAATAGGTCCACCCAGGGCGGATTTCCCATTTCTTGTTGAGATAGACCGCAAGGATAGCCAGCCCGCCGCTCGAACCGGCCGAACGCAGGATAATCCCTACGCCAATCCCGCAGATTATTCCTGCCAGGACAGCTGCCAGTATCTGGTTGTCTATGTTAAACAGCGAAGTAGAAGGAATCACACTGGCGGCAAAGGAAAAGACGGCAATTCCAAAAGCTGTATAGTACATAAAGCGCCGGCTCACACTGAACCAGCCGAGCAGAGCAAAGGGTATGTTGGCAAGGAGATAGAGGAAGCCCACGCCGATATGGGGAAGAAGATAGTGAAGAATCAAGGATATCCCCAAGGCACCACCGGACAGAAATTGTTGTGGAATCAGTATCGTGTTAACTCCAAAGGCCAGAATGAAGCTACCCACTGTGAGCAATCCGAGATTCATCAACAAACTTTTGGTAGGAAGAAATCTTTTGATAACCTCTGCTTTGTTTTTTTGCGGATTTTCGCCCATATTCGTTCTCCCTCAAAGCACCTTCAACTTTTCCAGAAACAACTGTCCACCGGCTGTGGCCTCTCTGATGGCATTCTCCGAGCCAAGAACTTTCACTAATCCGCTCTTTGCCACCCTATCTATTACATCCGCGAACCGTTTGAAATCTTCTGCAGTTGTAGAAAAGATTTCGTCCCGCGTCCGCTGGATGTCCTCTTCGGTGTTGCCTGTCAGATAACGAATCATTGAGGCATACCCCCTGGCATCGGGAAACATATACGCATCCATATCCCCTATGGCGCCGATAATTCCCTTCGTAAGCTCGTCATTGCTCAGATCACAATTACGCAGAAATCCGGCCGTTTCGTCGAACGCCTCGATGGTTTTCAGAAGATTCGGGTCACGGTACGACAGAAAGGTCAGCACACCGGAAAATTTATCAAAATTACAGAATGCCCCGTAGGCTCCCCCCCGTACGCGTACACTGTCCCACAGCCAGGAAGCCCTGAGATAGCGGGTAATAACCCTGATAGAGCCGTGATAGGTGTAACCTGATCGGTAAAGATTCGCTCCCTTGCCCACATAGTTGATCTGAGAGGGAACGATAAGTCCCTCATGCTCAGGAATATTCATACCAGTCGAAAAATCTCCGGGAATACCAGCCTCTGCACCTGTTGATCCTGCCGGTATTTTGCCTGTAAAGTCGGTAAGATGGGGCCGTACTTTTTTCCAACCTGCTTCGTCAACGGTAACGTTGAATAACATAGCCTCTCTGTTTACAAGGACATGCCGCATCTCCTCAAGGGTAGAATAAACTGAAGGCCAGTCTTGATCTATCCTGCCGGCAAGTTCACGGAGAAAAAAGAGATAACTTACCCCGCTTAACTGTTCCGCCAGCCGGCCGGCTTCGCTGAAGTGTGCCCTCAGACGCAGGTTAACTGCCTGATGCCCGCCGGGTACCAGTTGCTGCTCCTGCCGGGCCTTTTCTTCCAGAACCATCTGCCTGAAACGCTCCCTGTTATCCAGCGCGACATCCATAAGAAGATCCCTGATAATATCAAAAAGTTCCCCCACCTGCGGAAGTATCGCCTTTCCGCAGAGGAAAAGCCTGGCCTTGGCCTCTTTTGTATCATTAGCCCCTGATATAAACAGGGATGGATGAATCCCCCCTGTCTTCCGGTCGATTCTACGGGAAATCTCAACATAATCTTCCTTCTTTGTACCCATTTCAAGGAGCGCCCTGCTGAACAGGGGAATATACTGGACATATTTGCGGAGCAATGGGCGCAAATCTAGGCCGATTTCGATGTACACGATATTGTTTGTCGATATGTCATGGTACAAAACCGTGGCGCCTTTTTCCTCCAGAACGGTGATCGGTATCGTCCTGTTTTTCTTCTCCAGCTCGCCAAGTTTCAGAGTCGGGATAGTTGCAAGAGCTGCCGGGGAATCCGGCGTTTCCTGGATTTTTTTGAGCCGTTCGGCGTTTTTAAAGATATTTTCCAATTCCTCCGGACCGGCAGTCTTGCGCACATCATCGAGTTTCTGCCTCTCCGCCGCATCCATCTTGTCCTTCAGATTCGTATCCGGTTCCATAACAACAGTTGTGCGATGTGGATTATCCAGGAAATATTTCCTTATCATACCTGCAAAGAATGATCGCTCCGAAGCAATATGAGCCTTGACCTCCGACATGAGGGGCTCAAAAGAGAGTAACGTAAGAGGATCAGCATCATACAGCCATGTGGTCATCGCTCTTAACATCAGCACCAGCCCGCGAGGGTAACTGCCTGTGTTGTTTTCACGCAGGCCGAATTCTATGGTATTAACGGCCGCCTCCACTGCATCGGGCTCAATGCCGTCGGATGCCAATTCTTCCAGTGTCTTCAATATCAGTGCCTCGACAGCATCCGCCTTCCCGGCGCCAATTCCTTTCAATCCCACAGAGAAAAACAGCTGCCGCAATTCTCCCTCCATTCCGCCTCCTGTAATATCCTCTCCCAGACCAGATTCAATGAGCGCCTTGCGCAGAGGAGACCCGGGAGTACCGAGAAGGATATATCCCAGGATATGGAGCGCCATATTTGTGACGGCATCTTTTGTCTCGCTGAACATCCAGTTTACCGTCATCATGGCCCTGGACGAATCATCGCCAGAGGCAAAAGAACGCACAATCCGCCTGGGACTGTCAAATCGCGGCTGGATATGTACCACTGAATCTATTTCTATTTTTTTGTAATCTTTCAGATAGACATCTACGAGGCGCAACCTCTCTTCCGGGTCATCATCGCCGGCAAAGAAAATGCGTGCATTGGAGGGATGATAGTACCTCCTGTGAAAATCTCTGAACTGTTCATAGTTCAGATCGGGGATAACCGCGGGATCTCCCCCGGAATTCAGTCCGTATGTCGTATCGGGAAACAGAGACTGTTGTGAATATTCGGCGAGAAGGCTGTCCGGAGATGAGTTAGCACCCTTCATCTCATTGAAAACCACACCCTTGTATGTCAGGGGGTCGTCCCGCTTCTCCCTCTCGTAGTGCCATCCTTCCTGCTGAAAGATCTCGGGCGTAATGCGCGGGTAAAAGACCGCATCGAGATAAACATCTATAAGGTTGTAGAAATCCTGGATATTCTGACTTGCCACAGGATAACAAGTCTTGTCCGGATAGGTGAATGCGTTCAGAAAAGTCTGCAGAGATCCCTTTAATATTTCCACAAAGGGTTCCTTCACCGGATACCTGCGGGAACCGCAGAGGACCGAATGTTCCAGAATATGGGCTACGCCCGTCGAATCACGGGGTGGTGTCCGAAAAGTGATACCAAACACCTTATTCTCATCATCATTTATCATCGATAAAATCTCGGCGCCCGTCTGGATATGCCTGTAAAACCTTGCGAGCGTCTTCAGCTCAGAGATATACCTTTCCTGTAAAAGCTCAAATCCATAAGAAACTTCTGTCATTGATTCCTCCAGTTTTTTATTAGTAAAACTCAAATTTGACAGTCTCGTAAGAAGTCAAAATATGCACAATTTTGTCATTCCCGTGAAAACGGGAATCCAGTTTTTTTAAATAGTTATACGCTTCTGGATTCCCGTTTTCACGGGAATGACAAACTTTTTACAAAGCCATCAAATTTAGTGGTTTATAAAAAGTTTATGGAAACCGGTCAACTTCTGATTATCATAGAGTAAAAACAATTTGAAGAAACGCAGTAGAGAGGGTTATCCTTTTCAGCAATATCAAAGGGGGCAAATAAGCCCCTTTCCCATGTTCTCTCTGTGCGGGAAAATCCGACTTCTTGGGAAATCGTCACTTATCGTTCAGGAAAAAAAGCAGCTTGTCTGCAGCGGCGGTCGGCGTTGTTGTTCCCTCTTCCACTTCTTTCTCCATTCCCGGCATTATCTTTTTGACATAGGGATTTTTATAAAACCACTCGACAAGACCTTCTTTTACCAGAAACCACATCCAGTCAAGCGTCTGCTTTTCCCGATTCATCTCCAGCTCTCCGGTAGATGACTTTTTTCCTCTGTGTTCCAGGACCGTATCCCATATTTCATGTATGCCCGTTAAATTCAAGGCGCTGCAGGTAAGGACAGGTGGAAACCAGTTGTGGGAAGAAGGGGCTGAAAAATGAAGGGCTGCCTCGCACTGCTTTTTTGCAAAATTTGCCCTTTGAATATTATCGCCGTCCGCCTTATTAACGGCAATGGCATCAACGAGTTCCAAGACGCCTTTTTTCATTCCCTGAAGCTCATCTCCTGCCCCGGATATCATTAACATCAGGAAGAAATCAACCATGGAGGCCACCGCAACCTCGGATTGACCGGAGCCTAACGTTTCGACAATCACTACATCAAAGCCGGAGGCCTCACAGACAAGTATTGTTTCTCTGGTCTTGCTTGCAACGCCCCCGAGGGTACCTCCCGAGGGAGAAGGCCGGATAAAGGCATTTTCCTCAGCAGAGAGTTTTTCCATGCGGGTCTTGTCGGCCAGAATACTTCCTCCACTCCTTATGCTGCTCGGATCAACAGCAAGAACAGCCACGCTATATCCTTTTTTTATCAACAGCATACCGAGTGCCTCTATGAAGGTGCTTTTCCCCGCACCCGGCACCCCCGTTATCCCGAGTCGTATCGCCTGCCCTGCGTGAGGGAGCAGTTGATCGATAACAAGCCGCGCCATTTTTTTGTGAGCAGGGAGCGTGCTTTCAATCAGTGTAATGGTCTTGGAAATCATACGCCTGTCATGTTTCAGCACACCCTCTATATAAGGCTGAATATCGTTTGATATCATGTTCTCTGCTCCAGGATGTTTAGAGTCCTGTTTGCGGAATCCAGAATGGGTGTCCCCGGACCAAATATCGCCGCCACACCTGCATCATAGAGAAAATCATAATCGCTGTGGGGGATTACCCCACCGGCAACTACCTTGATATCTTCTCCGCCCTCTGCCTTAAGGCTTTCTAAAAGCTGGGGAATAAGGGTCTTGTGCCCGGCAGCCAGGCTTGAAACGCCGATGACATGAACATCATTTTCCACAGCCATTCTGGCCGCCTCCCCCGGAGTCTGAAACATGGGACCGATATCCACATCAAACCCAAGATCCGCATAGGCGGTAGCGATCACCTTGCTCCCCCGGTCATGACCATCCTGACCCATCTTGACAACAAGAATCCGTGGCCGTCTGCCTTCCCTATCCATAAAATTACTTGTTCTCTTTTTTACAGCGGCGAATATTTCATTGTCTGTATATTCAGAAGCATATGCCCCGGATATACACTGGGTTGTCGCTGTATATCGTCCGAAGACTTTTTCCATGGCGTTTGAGATCTCTCCAACCGTTGCCCTGGCCCGTGTGGCAGATATTGTCACTTCCAGAAGATTCCCCCCGGATTCGGCACAGTTTGTTACGGCCTCCAGGGCCTTCAACACAGCGACAGGGTCTCGTTTTGCCTTCAGCTCTTTTAATCTCGCAACCTGCTCATCCCGAACAGCCTCCGATACTTCACGAATATCATCAAGGGACTCTTCCTCTATCTGATACTTGTTCACCCCCACGATCACATCCAGACCCTGGTCTATCCGGGCCTGCTTTCTGGCCGCCGATTCTTCTATTCGCATCTTTGGCATTCCGGTTTCGATGGCCTTGGCCATCCCGCCCAGCTCTTCGATCTCATCAATAATCTTTCGCGCCCCCCGGATAATCCCATCTGTCAGAGTCTCAACATAATAGGAGCCGCCCAGCGGATCAATAGCGTGACATGTTTGAGATTCTTCCTGAACAATAATCTGAGTATTCCTGGCAATCCTGGCGGAAAAATTCGAGGGTGTGGCCACAGCCTCATCGAATGAATTGGTGTGGAGAGACTGGGTCCCGCCCAGAACTGCGGCCATACATTCAATGGTGGTGCGTACGATATTATTATATGGATCCTGCTCCGTCAGACTCCAGCCCGATGTTTGGCAATGGGTCCTGAGTATGGCGGATTTCGGGTTTTGAGGGTTGAACTTGCTGATTAGTTCGTACCAGAGAAAACGGGCGGCTCTCAACATGGCAATCTCCATGAAGAAATTCATCCCGATTCCGAAAAAAAATGAGAGTCGCGGCGCAAACGCGTCTATGTCAAGCCCTGCGTTAAGGGCTGCTCTCACATATTGCACCCCATCGGCCAGGGTAAATGCGGTTTGAAGTATGGAGTTTGCTCCGGCCTCCATCATATGGTAACCGCTTATGCTGACGGTATTATATTTGGGCATATTTTTCGAACAGTACCCAATAATATCGGACACAATCCGCATGGAAGGCTCCGGCGGATAGATATATGTATTACGTGTCAAATATTCCTTTAAGATATCATTCTGAATGGTGCCCGCGAGTTTATCCTGGGTCACACCCTGCTCTTCTGCCGCAACTATGTACCCGGCAAGAATTGGTAGAACGGCGCCGTTCATGGTCATGGAAACCGACATCTTATCCAGCGGAATCTGATTGAAAAGAACTTTCATGTCCTCCACAGAATCTATTGCAACGCCGGCCTTTCCGATATCGCCAATCACCCTGGGATGATCAGAGTCATAGCCCCTGTGAGTCGCAAGGTCAAAGGCCACCGAAAGCCCCTTTTGGCCTGCCGCAAGGTTTCTTCTGTAAAACGCATTCGATTCTTTTGCGGTTGAAAAACCGGCATACTGGCGAATGGTCCAGGGTCTTCCAGCATACATGGTAGCCATGGGACCTCTGGCAAAGGGCGGAAGTCCTGGAAGTGTATTAACGCATTCCAATCCCTCGATATCCTCGGCAGTATACACGGGTTTGACCTGTATTCCTTCGGGTGTATTCCAGTTGAGTGACTCAAGGGGGTTTCCCCTCAACTGTTTCGTTGCAAGTTCTCTCCATTTTTTTATATCAGGATGTTCTGACATAGTATAATTTCTCCTATATCTGAGCTTCTATAAAGGTATATTTCCATGTTTCCTGTAAGGACGGTCTTCCTTTTTGTTTTTCAACATCTTCAACGCGCTTATTATAACAGGCCTTGTTTCTTTCGGTTCAATAATCTGCTCAATCATCGCATGTTTGGCTGCCTGGTAAGGGGTGGCAAATTCCGCGACATACTCATCTTTTTTCTTCTGCTTGGATTCTGAGGATTCTTTCCGGTATATAATGTCCGCCGCACCGTCGGCTCCCATCACGGCAATCTCGGCCGTCGGCCATGCAACAACCATGTCGGCGCCGGATTCACCGGAACACATACCGAGATAAGAACCACCATAAGCCTTACGGATTACAATAGTTATTTTCGGCACCGTCGCTTCCGGATATACGTACAACAGCTTGGCCCCATGTCTTATTATTCCACCAAACTCCTGCCTCGTACCGGGCAGATACCCCGGTACATCGACAAAAGTAAGTATGGGTATATTAAAGCAGTCACAGAACCGGATGAAACGGGCCGCCTTATCAGATGCATCGATATCGATACAACCCGCCAAGAATCGCGGCTGATTTGCTATGATTCCAACAGAAGAACCATTCATTCGTGCAAAACAGGTGATCATATTCGGGGCAAAGAGCTTTTGACTTTCATAGATTTCACCATTATCGACAACCATCTTTATCAATTTTTTCATATCATATGGACGATTGCTGCTTTCCGGTACTATTGTATTAAGTTTTTCTTCCATGCGACCTGCTGGATCATCACATTTGATAACAGGCGGTTTTTCATTGTGATTTGCCGGCAGGTAACTCAACAATATTTTGATTTGATTGATGCAGTCCTCATCGGTATCCGCCATAAAGTGGGAAACGCCACTCTTCTGGTTATGAGTCATTGCGCCTCCAAGTTCAACAGCGGAAACATCTTCACCGGTAGTGGCTTTAACCACAACAGGACCGGTAATGAACATCTGCGCGTAGTCCTGCTTGACCATATAGACAAAGTCCATCAATGCAGGTGAATAAACTGCTCCACCCGCTGACGGACCCATAATAGCACATATCTGAGGGATTAATCCGGATGCCATTGTGTTTTTGTAAAATATTCTTCCGTATCCGGCAAGGGAATCGACCGCTTCCTGAATTCTTGCACCGCCGGAATCATTCAGCCCGACTACGGGACAACCGGCAAGCATGGCTTCTTCCAGACACTTTACGATCTTAGTAGCATGCATCTCACCGAGAGAACCGCCTATTACACCAAAATCCTGCGCATAGGCAAATACCGTTCTCCCGTCGACATCACCATAACCTGTTACGACTCCTTCACCGAGAATCTCTTTATCGGCCATACCAAAATTCACGCATCTGTGTTCAACAAACTTATACAGTTCCGTAAAAGTGCCTTCATCAAAGAGCAGGGCCAGTCTTTCGCGGGCAGTTAATCTCCCTGTTGCATGCAATTTTTCGACAGCTTTTTCTCCGCCACCGGCCTCGATCTTCCTTGCTTTTTCCTTCATTAATTCTAATTTTTCCTGATTCGTCACTAAACTTATCCTCCTCCTGTAATGACTCCAATATTTTTTAAAAAACCGAGGCTTTAGTATCATGTCAATCAAGGCATATAATTGCAACCGCAGAAAGAAATCTAAAATTTCTCAGTCGTGAAAACTCCTTCGAAATGACAGGGTATCGCTGACACAACTTTAGTCTCTCTGACACAATTCCAAAAGGATCCCGTTCGTAGCCTTGGGATGTATGAAAGCAATCTTTGTACCACCCGCGCCACGTCGCGGCGTTTCATCAATCAGCCTGACCCCTTTGCTTTTCAGTTCTTCGAGAGCAGCTTCAACGTCATCGACTCTCAGTGCTATGTGTTGTATCCCTTCACCATTTTTGGAGATATACCTGGCAATGGGTCCATCCGGAGCGGTCGATTCCAGTATCTCAAGCTCGGATTCTCCAACCGGCAGGAAAGCGGTTCGTACCTTCTGCTCTGTCACTTCTTCGGTTCCAACCAATTTCAACCCCAGCATCTGCGTATAGAAATTTACACTTCCGTCTATACTGTTGGCCGCGATACCAATATGATCCACACACAAAATCTTCATATAAAATCTCCTCAAAACAGGACTATGCCACGGGTAAGGTCTCTTAATGTGACAAAAATTCGGCTTGTTCTTATTACTTACCACAATGGATTTGACATACAAAGTATTTTTGTAATGGGAAAATGGTTTTTACTTGACCTCACACAATATATGGTATGATAACAATATCAGAAAAGATAATGAAATAAACAAAGCAGTGGTTGGCAAAACTTTTTAATGTGATAGAAAGCGCGTCATGGATACGGAAACGAAAAATAGGAAATTACCTGTTATCAGAAGAGGCTGGTGCAAGGGGTGTGGAATTTGTGTTGAGTTTTGTCCACAGGATGCTTTGTCAATGGATGATATGGGAAAGGCTATACTTGAATATCCAGAAAAGTGCAATGGCTGTGGAATGTGCGAGCTACGCTGTCCTGATCTTGCGATTGAGCTGGAATAGAATATCTTATTGACCTTTTTCTGATACCTTATCCGACTGAAAAGCAAGACAAAACTAAGCATCTATTTAGTAAGGAGGTAATTTTCGAAGTGAAGAAAGATGTCAGGTTTGTTCAAGGTAATGAAGCTTGTGTCAGGGGAGCTCTTTATGCAGGGCTTGATTTTTTTGCCGGTTACCCGATAACCCCTTCCACAGAAATTGCAGAGCTGCTCTCGCGTCGTTTGCCCGCGAAGAGAGGAAAATTTATTCAGATGGAGGATGAACTTTCCTCCATGTGTGCCGTAATCGGCGCCTCGCTTACAGGGAAAAAGGTTATGACCGCAACCTCGGGACCCGGTTTTTCCTTGAAGCAGGAGGCCCTTGGTTTTGCTGTGATGACTGAAACTCCATGCGTTGTCGTTGATGTTCAGCGGGGAGGCCCTTCGACGGGTCTCCCTACAAGTGGAAGCCAGGGAGATGTTATGCAGGCGCGCTGGGGAACCCATGGAGATCACGCTATTATCGTTTTAACTGCATCCAACAGCCAGGACGTTTTTGCAATAACGGTTGAGGCCTTTAATCTGGCGGAAACCTTCAGGACACCGGTTATTTTGCTTCTCGATGAAGTCGTTGGCCATACGAGGGAAAAACTTATGGAGCCGAGGGCAGGGGAGATTAATGTGGTAGATAGATTAAAAACGTCCGTGCCGGCAGGAACCGATTACCATCCGTATCTGCCAAGGGAGGATGGCCGCCTGCCCATGTCTGATTTCGGAGGTGACCACCGGCATAATGTCACAGGACTGGCGCATGACATGTGGGGATTTCCTTCAAATAAACCGGATATTGTATATGGGCTGATGCACCATCTGGTAGACAAGATTGAAACCCATGTAAATGAAATCACGAGAATAAAGGAATTCTTTGTTGATGATGCGGAATGCCTCCTGATTTCTTATGGGTCCTCCGCCAGAACGGCCCTTCACATTGTAAAAAACAGGAGAGCACGGGGTGAAAAACTTGGGCTGTTGGAATTACAGACTCTCTGGCCCTTTCCTGCCAAACTTGTCAGGGAGCGATGTGCCTCTGCGAATCATATAATTGTGGTAGAAATGAATATGGGCCAGATACTTGGTGAGGTAAAGAAGGCAGTCAAGAATCCTGACAGGGTTTTTCTTGCCAACAGGATCGACGGTGGATTTATTACACCTACCAATGTTTTGAATATCATAAGAATCACCCAGGGGAAAGGGGTGTAGGAAATGGCAGTTAAAGACTATATCAGAAAAAGATTTTTCCCTCATATGTTGTGCCCCGGTTGCGGTCACGGCACTATAATGACTGCCATTATCCGTGCGATTGAGAACCTCGGTTTGGAAAAAAATCATATTGCTGTAATTTCGGGTATTGGATGTTCTGCCCGTATCAGTGGCTACCTCGATTTTCATACCCTGCATACACTCCACGGCCGGGCCCTTGCCTTTGCCACCGGTGTCAAACTGAGCAGACCGGAACTTACAGTAATAGTCCCCATGGGGGACGGTGATGCCTGTGCTATCGGAGGTAACCATTTTATCCATGCCGCGAGACGCAATATCGATGTAACTGCCATTATCATGAACAACAGCATCTATGGTATGACAGGAGGCCAGTACTCTCCGTTGACAGGATACGGAGAATTTGCCACGACCGCACCCTATGGAAATATAGACCATTCTTTTGATGTGGTTAAGCTTGCAACCGGTGCAGGCGCCTCCTTTGTTGCCAGGACGACAACCTATCACGTCAATGCAATGGTGAAGATATTTGAGAAGGCCATTGCGCATAAAGGATTTTCGGTTGTCGAAGTCCTGTCTCAGTGCCCAACACAGTTTGGCCGAAGAAATAACATTCCCAGTGCAGTGGATATGCTCAATGGTTATAAAACCAATACGACTCCCATAGGGAGTAAGGAAAAGGAGAAAAACCCCGATCTCATAGAACGAGGCATATTTGTCCAGGAAGAACGGCCAGAGTACTGTGCTGAATATGACAAAGTTATAGAAAGGGCGTCTAAAGAAAGGTAAATTATGGAAAGACGTAGAATCATTCTCTCCGGTTCAGGCGGACAGGGTGTGATTACAGCGGCCATTATACTGGCAGAGGCCGCTCTCCTTTATGAAGGGTTGAACGCAGTCCAATCCCAGTCATACGGCCCTGAAGCCAGAGGAGGAGCGAGCCGTTCAGATATTATCATTTCCGATACGGATATACTGTTTCCCAAGGTTGTCGAGCCAAACATTTTAGTGTGTCTTACTCAGGAGGCATATGATAAATTCTCCGGGCTTATCCGACCCGGAGGTCTTCTTCTGACCGACAGCCATTATGTCAAACAAAATGAAAAGGTTGATGCGAAGCAGATAGAACTTGATATGTATACAGAGGTTATCGATAAGATCGGGAAGCCAATTGTCTTCAACATATGCATGCTAGGGGTCTTGATTACCTTCTTAAAGATAGTTAGCCCGAAGTCCATAATGAAGGTACTGGAGGTCAGGATTCCTTCCGCTTTTTTACAGATTAACCAGGATGCCCTCGACCTTGGAATCAAAATGGCTGAAAATTATTCAGCAAAGGTGACAGGATAACAGGTGTTATATTTCGCTCTTGGCAGGCGATTTGCCGGTAATTTCTTTTACCGATAAATCGCCTGCCCTGTTCCTGCCCCATCCGGTACGTCCTGCCGGTTGTTATAGAAGACTGTTCGTAAACAGTGGTGTATTATCGGACAGTTTCCTGGATAAAAAGAGATGAAGATGATTATGACCGGACAAATATTAAGAGAATTAAAAAATCACGCCCCCTTTACTCTCCTCGGTGCAGTTACCGGTATGGTACTTATGGTTCTCTTTCAGCATGTACCCCACACAACTGCCATGAATATATTCTATGTTCTCCATCCAATACACGTTGTTCTGAGTGCCCTTGTCACGGCATCCATGTATGAACTTCACAAATGTGGAGGGGTCGGAGGTAAATGCAATATCTGGATTCTGCTGGTTATCGGTTATGCAGGCTCTATAGGCATTGCCACTATAAGTGATTCCCTGATCCCCTATCTTGGCGAAGTTATGCTTAATATGCCTAACAGGGGTCTTCATATCGGCTTTATCGAAAAGTGGTGGCTGGTAAATCCCCTGGCAATACTGGGAGTAGCCATAGCTTATTTCCGGCCGTCAACAAAGTTTCCTCATGCGGGACATGTTCTCCTGAGCACATGGGCCTCAATCTTTCATGTTATCATGGCTGTGGGAGGTACATTAAACTGGCTGTCGTACTTTGCCGTCTTCATCTTCCTGTTTATTGCCGTCCTGATACCCTGTTGTGTCAGTGACATCGTATTCCCGCTGTTGTTCACGGGAAACTCAAAAAAATAACGGATATATACCCGTTTTCAGGGGAATAAAGCGAAATCCGATGATCATTCAAACTCTCTCAGATGCGAAAATCCTGTCTGAAAAAATCGCCGGCACATTTGCCGCTCCTCGTTTTTACCGGGAGAAAAAGACTGAGATCCGTGAATCTCTCCTTCTGTTTGAAAACAATCCGATAGTCACAGCATGTATTGAGATAATAACCGCGAGGGTAAACTTCTCCGGTCATGGATTGTCTCATGCAAGGAAGGTTGCGATAGACGCGGGGACCATAATTCTCATCGAAGGGCGGCATACAATGGAAGCGGACAATGTAAATCGCTCTGTTGCCCTGGCACATATAGCCGGCATTCTGCATGACATAAAAAGATCAAGCAAAAATCACGCCCGGCGGGGAGCTGAAGAAGCGAAGACGATACTCAGGAAATTTGACCTTACAGATAAAGAACAAACGTCTGTGGTCAACGCGATAGGAAATCACGAGGCCTTTCAGTCATGCACCTCTATTGCCGATCCGGACGCTCAGCTCCTGTCTGATGCCCTGTACGACGCAGATAAGTTTCGGTGGGGCCCCGATAATTTCACGGAAATGATATGGGATATATCAGATACCTTTAATATCCCAATTGAAATTTTATTAGACCATTTTCCCGCCGGATTGAAAGCCCTGGAAAAGATCAGGGATACCTTCCGCACATCTACAGGCAGGGAGTACGGCCCCGACTTCATCGCCCTTGGTCTGAAGATAGGGGAAAGACTATACACAGAACTCCGATAAGAACATCTCCAGAATTCCCCGCCGCAGTCCGGCGGGGAACGGTACTGAAGACCCTAAAAATAATACAGCGCGGAGAGATAATCGTTAACATTCTCGCCGTCTTCCTGCAGTCTTTTGAAATAATCATAAAGGGACACATCTGTATAAAGGTAATCCCTTGCCGTCGTAAGCTTTGTTTCCCATGAATAGAATCTGTATACCCTCCGGCCATCGGGCAGAATCATTATGACCTCATGATCCTGCCACGCCCTCAAATGTGATTTACCCAACCTCGGCACATTGAAGACCGGTTCATCTGTTCTGACAAGGCCGGGCAAGAGCCTCGCCTCCTCCTTGTTCTCCTGTAATATCCTTGCTATGGGGACTCTGAAATCCACTGTTTCGTCCTTGCCCTGGCAGTTGAATGTATAGTAGGGATCAATACCGCAAACCTTGAGTGTTTTCCGCAAGAAGGCTGTTTCAAATTTTCTGCTGTTATAATAGGTAAAGACCTGCTGATTATAGATATTGATTCCCAGCTTTCTTATCTTTTTCACGGCATCCAGGACTTCCGGGCATATCTCGGTGGGGTGTTCGATATGCGTAACTATAGCGATTTCTCTTTTCCCCCACTCGTGGTATTTCGCAAGTATTTCAAGCAGACCGTCATTTATCCTCTGGGGCAGGGTTACAAGTGTTCTGGTTCCGATTCTTATCCTGTCTACATGATCTATTGCCGCGACCTCTCCGATCATCCAGTCAAGGTACTCGTTGTTGAGTGTAAAGGGGTCTCCGCCGGTTATAAGAATCTCTGAGAGATTTTCATCCTCCCTAGCCCAGTTTATCATCTCTTCCACCTTGTCCCTGGGCATCATGGGATTGTCGTCAATATCTGTTATTTCCCAGTTTCTCTGACAATAAACACATATCTGCGGGCATGAATTAAACGGTTTCATAATGATAATCTGAGGGTATCTGCGCGTGACTCCATCTATCGGACTCGTCGCATGCTCACCCATAAAATCCATGTCTCTTCCATCACCCTGATTTGCGAGGACATTGGTGCAATACCTGGGACTCTGAATGACCTGCGCTCGAATGGCGCGATCATGCAAAGTCATCCCTTCTTCATTAAAAAGCGACAGATAATGGGGTGTTATTTCAAAAGGAATATGATTTTCCGTCGCCAGTCTTAACCCTTCCATTTCATCATCATTCAACTCGACAAGAGCAGACAGTGTCTCGATGTGTTTGATGATGTGTTTCATGTGCCAGAGATAATTTCCCCAGTCTTCTTCTCCAGCCCCGAAATAGTTCAATATCTTATCTTTCAGTTTTTTCCTCTTTTTTACCAATTTAGGATTAAGTCCAGTTCTGTACCGCCCGAAATATTTTCTCATCATTTTCCCGTAAGCATCTAGCTGGGAAGATCGTTCAATGGCAGCGCCTCTTCCTTCTTTCTGCTTCAGGAGCTCGTGGTGTTGAGAATGTTTTCCATAGCTTCCCCTGATACCCTCCAGCAGGGCAACGTATTCCAGCAAAAACCCCTTGCTTACCTTCTCAAGAGCTCCTTTTTCATCATTCGCAAGGTTATACAAAAGATTCATAGGCGAGACCTGCGTAAGATGTTCGTTTTCTGTCCGCATTGTATTTGCGAGCACACGGATACATTCCCTGGCATTCCTTCTCTCTACAACATTAAGATCCGCAAAGGGTGTATCGGCTTTCATGTTGTATAGATCTCTTCCGAAGCGATCAAGATAATCGAAAAATACATACCGGGCTTCTTCCACATGTCTGGCATTGCGAAGAATACCCTTGAGTCTGGGTTCAGTTTTCCATATCCTTTCGAGAAGTTTTTCCTTTGACAAATCAATCAATCTTTTCATGGGAACTGCCTCACTTGATGTTTTATAATTGTTAACGGTTTATCCCGACTCGCCGGGATTTACGGTTGAAAAACAGAAGCTTAAAATCAATATCCAAAATGTTTCGATCGCTACATACTTTATCGGAAAACTGTAAACTGTGAATCGACAACTGTGAGCGGTTACGATGTTTTTACCTACCAGATCGTTACTATTGGCAGGTCACGCATGGTAACCAGACCGGGCTGTGCCTCAAATACACGCCGCACGGCATTAACCGCAATGGCCACTGTCGCGATGTCGCCATTGGTGCCCTTCATCCTGACTTCCAGATCCGGTTTCCCGGTAATCAGGATGATATCTTCATCCACTTTTTCATCCAGCGCGGCTATGAAGGTAAGGGTCATAAATTCGCCCTCACCGGTATACCCGCGGGCTACCTGCTTAAGTCCCCTTACTTGACCGGGCTTTACCTCAAAGTAGTCGGTTTGGACTAGAGAATCGGCTACTACCGGTTCGATACTGGATTCATATTTTACCAGATTTCTGCCTAATGTGGAGAAGACCATTCCCATGGATTCCGGAAGCCCGACATGTCCCATGCGTCCCGTTTTCGTTTTTGCTCTAAAGTCTTCCACCGTCATTCCTGAACCTATCTTTGCCTGGAATGGTCCACGCCGCAACGAGGCATCCTGGCGACGCGTCACGTCGATGCGATCCACCCGCTGACAGATAGCCGTGAGATTAAGGGGCAGTGAATCCATGATAAAACCGGGATTAACACCCGTGCCCAATACTGTTTTGCCTGCATTTCTAGCGGCAGCGTCTATCCTAGCGGCGGCATCCGGGTGAGCCAGCCAGGGGAACGAAAGTTCCTCGGATGTTGAGACAATATCCAGGCCGGCTCCCAGGATTTCCATAATCTGAGGCTCAAAAAAAGCAGCAAAGGAGCCGGTAGTGTGAAGCACCACATCCGCCTCTGTTTTCTCCAATACCCGGGACAGGTCTTTAACCACGGGGAATCCAACAGGACTGCTGAGACCGATTACCTCACCGATATCCCTGCCTGTCTTTGTCTCGTCAACCTCCACTCCACCAACCAGTTCTATTCCATCCCGCTCTACAACGTGGCGTGCCATAGCGCTGCCGATAGGTCCCAATCCATATTGCACCACCCGTATTATCTTACTGCTCATCTTGTTTCTCCTCCAGATTTTTCTTATTTCTCCTGCCTTGAACTATATAAAGAAATGCCAATATGGCGATTCCTGCCAGATCACTGTAAACCTCCGGGGAAAGAAGCGTAAAGGCGGCAATTGCAGTAAGCGCCCTTTCGAACAGAGTTGACCTACTCCTGAAATATCCTATCACTGTAGCTCCAAGGGCCACCACTCCCATCAGCAGCGTTATGAATATATGTGCGAATCTGAGATAGTCAAATGAAGCTTCAGGGTCGAGAAGCGTCGGCAACCACAAAATTATGGGAGCGGACACAATAACAAAGGGCACAATAAACCCTGCGGAAGCCAGCCCGAAGGCGGTAAATCCCGTTTTGAAAGGATTGGCGCCGGAAATCCCCGACGCCGCGTAGGCAGCGAGAGCGACGGGCGGAGTTACATCCGCGAGGACGGCATAAAACAGCACAAACATGTGAGATACCAGAGGGTGAATGCCCCACTGCATAAGCGCCGGAGCGGCTATCATGGACGCTATAATATACTGGGCCGTTGTGGGAATTCCCATGCCGAGGATAAAACATGCCACGGCGGTAAGCACAAGAGTGAAGAACAGTGCGACAGAGTTCGCGCTCAGGAGATGGAGTATATCAAGGTTCATAACAATAGACGTTATCACATGGGCAAGTTCAATGACCGCGGCGGCAAACTTGAGTCCCAGACCGGTAAGAGTTGTCGCTCCCACAATAAAGCCTATACAGGCAACCGCCGCTCCGATGGCAAGGGCATTTTTTGTTCCCAGTTCCAGGGTTTCCATTATATCCGGTATTCTCATCCTGCTTTCCCTGTAACAGACCCCTATCGCGATAACCGTTGTTATTGCCCAGAAAGAGCAGAGAGATGGCTCCAGTCCCCATGCAAGCAACACCACAAGGACAGAGGCAGGCAGCAGACCGATAAGCCAGGAAGACCTGTCTGTCTTCTTGAAGGCATAGACGCTTCCGACGGCAAGCAGGGCAAACCACACAATCGAAAAGAGGGAAAGATGCTCCAGGGGATTTGCCCTGACCAGGACAGATGGGATCGCCAGAAAGATAGTGATCAGCAGAGGATATGTTTTCCTGTGTACCTGGCCTGTGGCAACGGAAAAAAAGATCCCCCAGAAGGCGGCCAGAAACGGGCTGCTACCTGTGACCAGGAGATATATAATAATAACAAGGGGTGTCAGCAGCAGCCACCCATCCTTTATCACCTTCCACAGTTTGGGCAGCGTCTCTCGTGGAAGCCCCTGCAGGCCCTGTTTCTTGGCTTCGAGATGCACCATGGTGCCCACAGCAAAGAAATAGAGTATGGCGGGGACAACAGCACACGCGGCAATCTTGATATAGGGTATCCCCAGAAATTCCGCCATTATAAATGCTGCAGCGCCCATAATAGGTGGCATCAGTTGACCTCCCGTCGACGAAGCCGCTTCAACGGCTCCGGCAAACTGGGCAGGATACCCGACACGTCTCATGAGGGGAATCGTAAACGCCCCAGTAGTGACGGTATTCGCTATGGAACTCCCGCTTATGGAACCCATGAATCCGCTGCTTATAACGGCAACCTTGGCGGGACCACCGGCAGACCACCCGGCAATAGCCATCGCGCAATCCATAAAGAACTGTCCCAGGCCTGTCTTGGATATAAAGATCCCGAACAATACAAAATGAAACACAAAAGTGGCTACAACCCCGAGCGGAATACCATAGATGCCCTCCGTGCCAAGATACATGTGCTCAATGATCCGCTGAATGGAATACCCCCTGTGCGCGAAAAAACTGAGTCCGGGAATATCAATAAAATAGGGACCCAGATAACAGTTTAGCAGAACAAATAAGGAAATAATGGGAAGAGGAGGCCCTATACTGCGTCGTGCCCCCTCCAATACCAGTAAAATGGCAAAGGCGCCCACAACAACATCCATCTTGAGAGGAAGCCCCGCGCGTATGACCAGACTATTAAATTCCAGAAATATATAAACAGAGATAAAAGATGCGAGAATTGCAAGAAATACATCAAAATAGGGGATATTGTCCTGTTTATAGCCGAAATCTGCGCTCTTTACCAGGGCAAGCAGTGCCCTGAACCACTGAACAGCAAAGAGCAATATCATGCTGAAAAATACACCAAACAGGAAAACGCTCCAGAAAAAGAGGGATATGCCGGAATTATCAAATGATTCTCTAAGGTGCATATACTGAAAACCGAGGCGCGCACCCCAGGCCAGCACGACGATCATTATGGTAAATATAACAAAATCTACATATACAAAAATCCTGTTCGATAGGAACTCCCTGCGCTTGAAATAGATGACAAACAGGAATACTGCTGCCGACAGGATAAACGTGGCATATCCTGAAAGTTCCAGGATCTCGCGAAACATGGCGCCGGCAATGGCGGCACCGATAATACCGTAGATGACATCATAGACAAGATGTTTCCTGGATTCCGTCTTGTCTTTTCTTATCGTATAAAGAAAAAACACAAGTGGCAAGACGAAGGCCAAGTGAAAAGCCCTATGTCTCCACTCCTGAAAAACGCCGAAGCCGGCCGTATAAATATGAAATATCGAAAGAACCTGCGTCATAAAGAAGGCAAGCTTCAGCGTAATGCCTGTGAGCTTTCGGAATCGAAACTCAGGATCGTATTTGGCAATTTCTTCTATGTCTTCAGAGATAGTCACCGTTTCCTGCGGTTCCATATAAAGTGTCTCCTATGTTTTTGCCCTCAAATACAAAAATTTGATAAATGGCAGTCTTTCTACAATCACTCGCAAAAGGGTATCTCCCGCGAGAGAGGGGAGTTTAAGCATCTCACCATCTCCCAGCGTCAAGGTGTTGTCGTATTTTTTATTGACCCACAGGTTAAGCTCCGGTAATACCCTGTGCATGTCGGAGATACGCAGATGATCCCCATCGATATAAAGCTTTTCATCTCCGGAGAGGGTAGTTGGAAGGCCGGTATTACAGGAAGAGAAGGTCGTTTCATAAAGAACGATCCTGAAGTTTTTGTCTATTTTGAAATATTCCCGGACAGGGGACAATTCAACCGAATGAATATATTCGGTTGAAAATATGTAATCTGGGCGGATTATCTGAATAAAGACCGTTCGATTTTTCCTTGCCGCCTCTATTCTCAATACATGACAGGGAATAAGAGATAAGAGAAAGAGGCCTGCAATAGAAGAGAGAATGATTATTCTTTTCTTATCCATAAAAAAGACCGGGCACCGGAAAACCGGTGCCCGGATACCTCCTGAAAGATCAATTTCTTGCTATTTTATCAAACCCTTCTCCCTGTAAAATTTCGCTGCGCCCGGATGAAGGGGAATCGCTACGCCGTCAAGCGCTGTTGCGAGGGTAACATCTTTACCCTTGGAATGGGCCTTCGCCATAATTTCAGCTCCGCTCGGAGCCGCGGCAGCCTTGCCACCCTTTTTACGCAGGACAAAAGATCCCTTATCCCACAGTGCCTTTGTAAGGTTGTAAACCATCTCTTCCGGGACGGCAGCATCAACAACCCACTGAGCCATCGTGGTGATGGTGGGAATATCTGTATCCACCCCTTTGTAAGTGCCCGCAGGGACAATGACCTTTGCATAGAAGGGATGCGCCTTGATGATCTTTGCTATGGTTTTGTCATCCAGCGGAACAAGTGTAATATTTGATGTTGTGGCCAGCTCTGTAACGGATGCCGTGGGCCATCCTGCTGTAATGAACGCCACATCGGCCTGCCTGTCTTTCAGCCTTTGGGTGGCGCCAGCAAAGCTGAGCCAGTCTACACCGGCGAAATTATCATAGGTAAGGCCGAGACCTGAAAGAACCGCCAGGCAGTCCACTTCGGTTCCACTTCCTCTGTCACCAGGGACCAGCTTTTTCCCCTTCAGATCCTTCGCGTTTTTAATGCCGGCTCCCTCTCTGGCAATAATCTGGATTGTCTCAGGGTAGAGAGAGGCGATGGCCCTCAGGTTTTTAACGGGTTTTCCATCAAACTGCTCGACCCCGTTATACGCATAGTAGGCAACATTGTTCTGCACGAACCCCGATTCGATCTGGTGTGTCTTTATAAGGTTGCAGTTCGCGACAGACGCGTTACCCGACTGGGCGGTAACAATAACATTGGGGAGTTTGTTGGACAGTGCCTGAGCCAGAACCCCCCCCAGGGGATAGTAAGTGCCCCCCGTGCCACCCGTGGCAATCGCGAAGAAACTTTTCTTCGCTGCAAACGAAGGACCGATAAAGACCATTGACAAAGCCACAATCAGCACAACAAACAGTACAAGGTTTCTCTTCTTAAACATAACGCCTCTCCTTTCAAATAGTTTTAACAGCCTGACATTTCTTTTCAACAGAACGCACATTATTCTAAAAGATAAAAGATTTACAGGCCATTGTCAAGCTTTTTCAGGCAGGATGTCATCGCCAGAACATGGCATCATATGTGATAGCGAGCACCATCCGGAAAGGGAACATCCTACAGAACCATTGCGGGAATAAAACATTTGACAATTCGCCTGTTCCGCCTATAAAGAAGACTGCTAAAAAAGAGTACTGGAGTGAATTCTAATGAATTGCTTTTTCAATCCCGACGGGGTGGCAATAATCGGCGCCTCGGACAATCCCGCAAAAGGCGGATATCACATCCTTAACAACATATCCGGTGGGTACAAAGGCAGGATATATCCCGTAAATCCGAAGCATGATTCGATCCTCGGAATGAAATGCTATCCCGATATCTCATCCATCCCCGGTGATGTTGACCTGGCCATATACTTCATCCCGGCCACATTTCTTCCCTCTGTCATAGACGAATGCGCGAAGAAACATGTCAGGGGAATCATTATTGAGTCGGCGGGATTCGCGGAAGTGGGTGAAGAAGGAAAAAAACTCCAGGAAGAATGCACGGCCCTCGCCTGCAAATACAACATAAGACTGTGGGGACCCAACTGCATGGGTCTTCTCGACGGTCATTCGAGGCATGTATTTTCCTTCATGTATACAGATGTATGGAAGACGTTGATGGTCCCCGGAAACGTTTCGATGATCGTTCAAAGCGGCTTTCTCTCCGCTATCTTTCTCATGATGATACTTGAGCGGGGGGGGATGGGTATCAGCAAGATATGCTCTATCGGTAACAAGAGTGACGTCAATGAAACCGATTTACTGGAATATCTGATAGATGATCCCCTCACCGGGGTTATCGGATTGTACGCCGAATCCATTGTCGATGTCAGGCGTTTTATGAAGCTGTGCCGATCCACCACGAAACCCGTTATTGTTCTTAAGGGGGGGAGAAGCCCATCGGGAGCCCGCGCAGCCGTGAGTCACACAGCCAGTCTGGCTGGTAATTACACAATCATGAAACACGCCTTCACACAATCAGGTGTGATACCGGCGTATGACTTTAACGAACTTATGGACCTTCTCCGGGGTTTTTCCAAAACCGGATACCGCAAGAGTGATGGTGGAACGGCTGTTATTACCTTCTCGGGTGGAGGAGGAATCGTCACCGCCGATTTCATGCATGATCTTGATCTCCCTCTGGCCACGTTATCCGAAGAAACCTTGAAATCCATAAAAGAGGTGTTCCCAGACTGGATGGATCCCTCAAATCCCGTAGATATATGGCCTGCCGTCGAAAAAAATGGAATAGAGGCCGTTTACACAAAGGTGGTGGACGCCGTCATGCACGACAGGGGAGTGGACTCTCTTATCGTACACATCTTTTCAGGAAACTGTGACAGCGGTATGTTTCGCCATCTGAGCAGGCTGAAGGAGGAACTGGCAAAACCTGTCATCGTATGGCTGGCGGGGGTGGGAGAACCCTTCCACGCATTCAAAAGAGGTCTGGAAGAGATGGGCCTCCCCGTTTTTGAAGAGATGGGCCGCGGGGTACGCTTCCTCCACGCCGTGAAACAGCATTACAGCAAAAAACCCTACAATTTTAGCGGGTCCGGATTGTAATGACTGAAACCCTGTACCCTGGGGCATATGGCATCTGTTCTTATTGCCAAACCACTCCCGGGAACTTCACAACTTTTTCTCCAGGATCTGAGCTGCTGTATGAATCATATCCCACGCCCCGCTAAAATATGGGCTGTAGGCAAGATCCATGTAGCCGATCTCGTCAAGTCCTATCCCTGACCACAAACATGCGGACAGGACGTTAATACGGCTCACCGCTCCGCTCTGTCCCACCGCCTGCGCGCCCAGCAATTTCCCCGAACCCCTGTCCGCGATCAGCTTGAGTCCAAGTTTCTGCCCTATATTCATGGAGCGCGCCACAGGACTTCCCCAGATTACGTTGCCTGCGGGAGAATATCCGCTCTGTTCCGCCATTTTCTCATCAAGGCCGGTCATGGCGACTTCCAGGTCAAATATCTTAAAGGATTGTGCGCCGACAACCCCGGGAAATACCAGGGGATAGCCGGCAATATTACGACCGGCTACTCGGCCCTGTTTGTTCGCCATATCCCCCAGAGGGATATACACCCATTTTTTGCTCACCCGGTTATATGACTCACAGCAGTCACCCACGGCGAATATCTCCTCGCGTGATGTATGCTGTGAAGGATCCACCTCGATGGCGCCGGATTTGCCTGTCGTAAGACCCGCTTCGCGTGCCAGTCGGGTATTTGGCTTTACACCCAGGGCGAATATGATAATGTCGGTCTCTATCCTCCCTTTGTCGGTAATCAAACACAGTCGGGCATCTGAGCCTTTCTCAACGGCAACCGGAGAATTATGGGCGATAAAGGATACCCCGTTTTTTGTAAGCTCTTCCAGTACCATCCCGGAGAATACCGGGTCCCATTTTTTGACAGGAAGTTCACCCCTGTACACGATACTGGTCTCAAGATCGAGATTCCTCAGGGCTTCGCTCATCTCCATGGCGATAAACCCGGCTCCGACTATCACCGCCTTGCGGCAGTCGTTCTCCTTTATATATTTCCTGATATTGATGCCATCTCGCAGGTTTTTCAGTGTAAAGATTCCATCCTGCATCGTGCCCGGTATATCGGGTAAGGTTGCTTCAGCACCGGTCCCCATGACAAGGACATCGTATGACAGCCTTTCGCCGCCCGTCAGCAGAATCTCGCCCCTGTCGGCCTCGATACCCTCAACATGGGTATTGAGTCTCACTTTTATTCCCGTCTCTTCAAATTTTTCGGGGGTTCTCGCGATAAGCTTTTTTGGATCTTTGATTACATCGCCGATGTAATAGGGCATGGGTCAGGCGGCATATGAAACGAATTCACCCCTCTCCAGCATCGTTACATCCAGGGACGGATCTCTTCTCTTGGCCTCCGCGGCTGCGGAAGGTCCCCCCGCACCACCTCCAACTACTACCAGTTTTTTGTTCATCCGTTTTCTCCTCGCCCTTTTTTTATAAGAATGACGGCAATACCGAAGATAATCATCGTAATACAGAGTATCTGCCCCATGCTGAGCATCCCCGCGATAAGGCCCACTTGGGGATCCGGTTGTCTTAAAAATTCAATACAAAAACGCACAGATCCATAACCGATAAGATACAGGCACAATAGAGATCCGTCAAACCAGCTTTTTTTTCTGACACTCCACAGGATCGCGAAGAGAAATATGCCTTCAAAAAAGGCCTCATAAAGCTGGGATGGGTGCCGAAGCCGGAAAAGAGGGTCCAGAGGGAAATACATGCCCCACCATACATCCGTTACGCGCCCGTACAGCTCCCCATTTAGAAAATTGCCGATTCTTCCGAATGTATACCCGAGCGGTATCGCGGGGCAGAAAAGATCCGCGAACCGCCAGAAATTTATCTGGCGCCGACGGCAGAACCAGACAGATGCCACGACAATACCCGCAAGACCACCATGGTACGACATGCCACTGATTCCAACAAACCGGAACCCGCCGGAAATGTCAAAGGGAAATATAATGTAAAGGGGATGCGCCATGTAGTATTCAAGATTATAGAAGAGAACATATCCCAGCCGCGCCCCTATCAGAAGGCCCGCTATTGCCCATACAAAATAGTCCTGGATAGTTTCCTTAGACCAGTCAATGTTCTCGTCTTTTATTCTGTAGATGACAAGCAAATAGACAATGAAAAAGGCGACAAGGTACATAAGCCCGTAATAACGGATCTGAAAGGATCCTGCCTCCAGAAACGCCGGGTTGATATGTTCCGGAATATGTTGCCAGAAATTGACTATTTGGTTCACTGTAACCACCTTTTATGTCTGAAGCCCCGACCCGTCGGGGCATGAATCAGCTTCAGGTAAAAGGGGACCCTCCCCCTCCCGAACAGGATTGACAGGATCCCTGCAAGCCGACAGGGGAGGACACGACCTTATCGGCATTTTTCTCGCCACATCCGGGACATTCTATATCGCTGTCATTATCACTCGCGAACCGGATTAATTCAAACTTATTACCACAGTCTTTGCAGACGTATTCATAAATCGGCATTTTTCTTCTCCTCAAGAATATTGATTTAGTATGCCTGTCCCTTCAGTTCATCAACATGCAGCGAAGCATTGTGCGCAGCCGTCGCCCCATCGCCGCAGGCGGTTACTACCTGCCTCAGGGACTTGCTGATGCAATCTCCACATGCGAAGATACCTTCGGCCGATGTTCTCATGTCTCTATCTGTAATGATATACCCTTCCTTATCCAGATCGACAACTCCCTTGATAAAAGCCGTATTCGGTACAAGACCAACAAAGATAAAGACACCATCGACAGGAAGCTCTTCATGACGATCGGAGGTTTTTATATTTCTTATCCTTACCCCGGTTACAACATCCTCCCCCAAGATCTCCTCTACGGTGGAATCCCAGGCAAATGTGATTTTTTCGTTGGCAAAGGCTCGCTGCTGAAGTATGGCCGTCGCGCGCAGGCGGTCTCTTCTGTGAATCACTGTAACCTTTGAGGCAAATTTCGTCAAATAGAGGGCCTCCTGGATGGCGGTGTCTCCGCCTCCTACTACGGCAACTTCACTGCCCCTGTAGAAGGGAGCATCGCAGGTGGCACAGTATGATATTCCTCTGCCGATAAATTCCTGCTCCCCCGCTACTCCCAGACTGCTCCAGGCTGCTCCTGAAGAAATAATAATAGAAAAAGTCCGATAGACATTATCATCGGTTATAATCTCCCATTCTTCAACATCTCCTGATTTTTCTCTGTTTATGCGGTTCGCCTGTTCCGGTCTGATCTCCAAACCAAACGAGATTGCCTGCTTTTTGAACGTATCGTTAAGTTCAAAACCGCTGATCTCAGAAACACCGGGGTAATTTTCTATCATATCCGTCATGGTTATCTGGCTGGCCTGGGCATTTCCCTCCAGCAACAGAACTTTCATGTCGGCCCTGGCCGCGTACAGTCCCGCGGTAAGTCCACCAGGTCCTCCTCCCACAATAATGGTATCGTATGTATCCTCCGGTATGTTTATATCAGGCATTATTCACCTTCCTTCCCTAAGAATTTATAAATCCAGCTTGTATCTATTGAAGTTCTCCTCAATCCCGTATACGCGGGATCTCCGCTTTTGCTCCGACAGTTGCGGGGAATGCGCTTACTGTCTAATTCAATATCCGGCTGTCGGAAATCGGTTTTTAGAACAGAAGCAGCTCTCTCTTTTTCTACTTTCCGAACCACTACTTCAAGTTAATCATATTCTATATTTTGTCAAGCACTGCCCATACCTGAACTCAAAATTGCTGTTCCGAGTGGCGTCTTTTTATTCTTCCCCCCTATTCATCCCTGATTCTATTGAGTTATGAGGCTTTTCGTTCAAGATCAAGACCTGCGAAAAAATAGCCGCAGGTGCCCCGCAGGAAATGTCCTTGGGGTGCATATAGTTGATATTCCAAGGATTATTTTTGAGCATAACGCAGAGATCGGGTGAAAAGGTCATTAATCAGCAGAATCATCCCTTGATACAGCCGACGGCTCTGAGCCTCGCGACTTTTCTGGATAGACCAGCCCGATGGACAATGTTTACAACGTCTTCTATATCTTTATATGCGTCGGGCATTTCCTCGCGAATGGTTTTTTTACCCGCAGCCATAACCACAATGCCCCTGTCGGCCATCTCTTTTTCTATTGATCTGTTTTTGCTCTCCTTCATCGCCCTGCCACGACTCATCACACGCCCGGCACCGTGACAGGTACTGCCGAATGTCTCCTCAAAGGCCTTCTCTGCTCCCGCAAGTACATAGGATCCTGTCCCCATATCCCCCGGTATCAGTACCGGTTGGCCCACCTCGCGATAAACATCCGGCAGGGCAGGATGATGTGGGGGAAACGCCCTTGTGGCTCCCTTGCGGTGCACGCACACCTTCTTTATCACACCAGCGACAGGAAATTCTTCTATCTTTGCAATATTATGAGATACATCGTAGACTAGTCGCATTCCCATTTCGCGTGGAGACATCTGCAGTGTCTTTTCAAAAACCTGCCTGGTCCAGTGCATCAGTATCTGTCTGTTCGCCCAGGCATAATTGGCGGCGCATGCCATGGCAGACATATATTCCTTTCCCTCATCAGAGGCAATATACGCGCAGGCGAGTTGCCGGTCAGGCAGCGGAAAAATCATTCTGCTGCTGAGCTTGACCATCCTCGAGAGATAGTCGTCGCATACCTGGTATCCAAAACCCCGTGATCCTGTGTGAATGGCGACGGCAACCTGGCCCTCTGCCATCAGTCCGAATGTGGAGGCAATTTTCCTGTCAAAAATCTCCTCCACAACCTCTATCTCCAGGAAGTGATTCCCGGACCCAAGTGTTCCCAGCTGTCTCCTGCCCCTCTCAAGGGCCCGCTCGCTCACGCAGGAGGGGTCCGCCCCATCCATCCTGCCGCGATCCTCAATAGTCATCAGATCATCACCGGAACCGTACCCATGTTTCACCGCCCATCCGGCTCCTTCCCGCAATACTCTTTTTTCTTCATCCACAGAAAGCTTAACGGAGCTTTCAGATCCCACTCCGGCAGGTATTCCCCTGAAAAGGGCGATAACAAGATCTTTCACTCTGTTTTTGATTTCGTCGAACTGGAGATTTGTTACCATGAGGCGAACACCGCAGTTTATGTCATAACCTACCCCTCCCGGAGAAACAATCCCATCCTCCATATCGAAAGCAGCAACACCACCTATTGGAAAACCATAACCCCAGTGAATATCAGGCATGGCCAGGGAATGTCTTACTATGCCAGGAAGGTGTGCCACATTGGCAACCTGTCTGAGGCTTTCATCTTTTTCTACACTTTTCATCATTCGTTCATCGGCATAGATAATTCCGGGAACACGCATGCCACCCGTAGGAGGTATGATCCAGCGGAATTCGTCAAGTTTCTCAACTCTGATATCAGACATCAAAAATAACCCTTCCAATCCATCTTCCTGAAATCTTTCTTATCTTCACACGGTGGTATGTAACCGCCTTTATCTCGATATTCATACGGTGTCTCCCCCGTGCAAACGGTTCCCCCCTCGCTGTCCCTTCTATATGAAAGTTGTCCATCCCGGAAACCGTAAATTCTTTTAACAACAAGCCTTCACCGTAGTACATGTACAATATTTCTCTGAGAAAATTTACCAGAAGTTCCCCCAAATCACCACCTTCAGCGAAAATTTTCTTTTCTTTTCTTACACGTACAAGGCTTACGTCGGTCATTATATCAAAAACGGCAAAGGCTGAATTGCAAAAGAGTTCCTCCTTATTTATTCCATATATCTCTACTCCCAGATCGGCCGTATGATCAAATACCCTGTAAGGCGGGAATGCTGCCTGTCCTCTATTTTCATTCATACCGGATACCAGCTTTTTTAAAGTATAGAGAGAAATGGAAGCGGGGATAGGGCGATTTTTGAAATCCAGATTCAAATCGGAACTTCAGCCTGACTACAAGAGTAGCATAGATTTTCGGCAAACTCTAACCGGGAAGATAAAGATGGGGGCATTTTCTTCTATGTGAGATCTTCAAAAATGATGAGATAAAACTGGCAAAAGTCCGGGCATGGTTCGGCCAGCTTACCTGGGTTGTGGAAAACGCAAAAATTGTGAAAAGGGCATTTCTAAATGAAAATCAATTAATTCTAATCCCCCAGAAGCCCTTTTATCTTGCCCTTCAGGGCATCGGTTTCTTTCCTGATATCTTTTCTCAGGGTCTCGGTTTGCCCGGTTATATCCTTTCCCGCCTCATCAATATTTGAATCCAGTTCTTTGAGTCGGCTGTTAAGAATATTCGTAACGTCAGGGGAAATGATCTTTGCGTATAGTGTTGTAAATATCTCCTTAAGCGCCTCCGCCGGTGACGCACCATCATCTTTTTGACCTATGTTCGTGAGGTGTATATCGGGTAACGGTGAGAATATCCCTTCCCCCCCGAGTATGGACGTAACCAGTTTGATTTTTCCGTCTCTGAGAATGAAATTCTTTATTATTATCCTTTTCCCGTTGCCTTTTCCTCCGGATTTTTTCTCTGATCTTTTTTCCGCTCCGGCCGTCCTTTTTATGTTATTCAGGATGGTCTGAAAATTGTCTGTCCCGTCCATCTTTTCATAGGTAATTTCAGGGGCAACCACTTCAATCTTTTCAATTATAATGGGGTTTTCGAGCAGCGATTTTTCATTCATATCAATGTAAATAGATCTAACTGTCATGGCTTCCGGGGACTTGAATTTAGCCGGATTCCCGAGATAGAATTTTCTTATTTCGGCTTGCGCGGACAGTAGAGAGACATCCACATCCGACAGATGAACATCTGTCTTTGTTATTTCCGGCCCATACGTGTTGACAGCCGTTTTTATCACGGGACCAAGATTCGAGATAACCACTACAAATAGAATTGCGACAACGACAATTACAACACCTGCGATTATCATCACCCATTTTTTCATAACCTGTCACCTCCCTTAATTTTATCCCCTGTAATAAGCCGAACTTGCATTTGTAATTTTATAACTGTTTATGATCATGGGTTTACAGTGTATCCTGCATCAGAAATCAAACGTCTCCGACTCCTCACCGGCGGGCAACTCTTCACCCATATCAGGCTCTTCGCGTTCCGCCCTTGCCAGCCCTACAAGCGTCTCTTCATCGTCCAGATCTATCAGCTTGACTCCTTGGGTACTGCGGTGCAGGAGGGAAACCTCGTTCACTCCAAGCCGTATGATGTTTCCCGTATTACTGATCAGCATAATATCCTCATCGCCGGTAACCTGTTTTATGCGTGTCACAAGCCCGATCTTCGGCGTGGTCTTGAGATTAATAATACCCTTTCCACCCCGTGACTGAACGCGATATTCCAGAATCTCCGTTCTCTTGCCAAATCCATTTTCCGAAACGGTCAGGATGGAATTGTTGTCGCTCAACACCTCCATACCAACCACTTCATCATCGGCTGTCATTCTAATGCCGATTACACCACGGGATGTTCTTCCCATGGCACGAACATCCTTCTCGTTGAATCGGATCGCATTGCCTTTCCTGGCGCCCAGAAAGATATCCTGATCTCCGTTGGTCTGTTTGACATCAATAAGTTCATCTCCCTCATCCAAGGTAAGGGCGATGATGCCGCCGGTCCTGGGGTTGGAATAGGCAATAAGGTCTGTCTTCTTTATAATTCCCCGCCGGGTAGCCATTATAACAAATTTACCCTCGACAAATTCCTTTACAGGAAGAACCGCCGTAATTTTCTCGTCTTTCGACACTCCTATGAGATTAACTATCGCCTTGCCCTTTGCAGCTCTTCCGGCTTGGGGAATCTGGTATATTTTCAGCCAGTATACACGCCCCAGATTGGTGAAAAACAGGATATGGCTGTGCGTAGAGGCTATAAACATCCTTTCAAGAAAATCGTCCTCTTTTGTGCCCATACCGACTTTCCCACGCCCACCGCGATGCTGGCTTCTGTACAGACTGACCGGATTTCTTTTGATATAGCTCTGGTGCGATATGGTCACCACCATATCCTCCTCCACAATCATATCCTCAATCCCGATATCGGTACTGCTCAAGACTATCTCCGTTCTCCTCGTATCCCCATATCGCTTCTGTATATCCTCCAGCTCTCCGATGATGATATCCAACACCTTCTGGGCCTCTGCAAGGATATCCTCTAGCTCCTTGACAAGGGCTGATATCTCGATATGCTCCTCGCGTATCTTGTCGCGCTCCAGACCGGTCAGCCTCTGCAGCCTCATCTCCAGGATTGCCTTGGTCTGTGCCTCACTCAGACCGAATCTGGCCATCAGCTCTTCGGCCGCCGTCTTCACGCTTTCGGACGCCTTGATAACGGCAATGACCTCGTCTATATTGTCGAGGGCGATGATAAGCCCCTCCAAGATATGCAGCTTCTCCTTGGCCTTAGCCAGTTCAAACATCGTCCTTCTGATAACAATTTCTTTTCTGAAATTAATAAACTTAACCAGTATTTCTTTGAGGTTCATCAATCTCGGCTGTCCCTTGTCAATAGCCAGCATGATTATACCGAAGGTTGATTCCATCTGGGTGTGTTTATAGAGTTGGTTGATAATAACCCCTGATATCTCCTCCCTTTTAAGATCGATAACGATCCTCATACCTTCACGGTCTGATTCGTCCCTCAAGTCGGCGATACCGCTAATCTTTTTTTCTTTTACCAGATCCGATATCTTTTCTATCAGATGTGCCTTGTTCACCATGTAGGGAAGTTCCGTGATAATGATGCTCTCCCTGTCGTTCCTGGCGTTTCGCTCGATGATGGCACGCGCCCTGAGTTTTATGATGCCGCGCCCCGTACGGTAGGCGGAGACGATTCCGTCTCGGCCATTGATAAATCCTGCCGTCGGAAAATCTGGACCCTTGATGAATGCCATCAGATCATCAACCGAAAGCTCGGGGTTATGGATGAGCTCGATGATCCCATCAATCAGCTCGGTCAGATTATGGGGGGGTACATTGGTTGTCAAACCAACCGCTATGCCCGATGACCCGTTGAGAAGGAGGGTTGGAATCCTGGCGGGAAGGACCACCGGTTCCTCGAGAGAGCCGTCGTAGTTCGGAATAAAATCAACAGTATCCTTATCGAGGTCCGCGAGCAGTTCATCCGCCAGTTTTTCCATCCTGATCTCGGTATACCGCATGGCGGCCGGAGGATCCCCGTCAACAGACCCAAAATTTCCCTGGCCGTCAATGAGCGGATACCGCATCGAGAAATCCTGCGCCATCCGGACGACGGTATCATACGCAGCCGTATCGCCATGGGGGTGATATTTACCTATAATATCACCCACGATCCTTGCGGATTTCTTATAGGGCCTATTCCACCTGTTGCCAAGATCAGACATGGCATACAACGCCCTGCGGTGAACCGGTTTCAGGCCATCCCTGATATCGGGAATTGCGCGTCCCACAATTACACTCATCGCGTATTCCATGTAGGACTTCTTCATTTCAGCTTCTATCGTTACCGGTATGTTCTTCTGGAACAACTGATCCATGATTTTTAAAAACCTTTCTATCTATTGAAGCTCCCCGCAATCCCGCATAAGCGGGGTCTTCGCTTTTGCTCCGACAAGTTGCGGAAAATCTCCGACTGTTTAGTAAGTTAGAAATTATTTTCTGTGTTTTCCGGCAGAAAATAACTTCGTTAACGCACTTATCCCGATTATAGGGATTAAGGAAAATGTTTATTTTTTACTCGCTGTTCAATACAGGGTGTTTTTAATGGCATGAATGCTCTTATTCGTCTCTGAAACTATACATCCAGGTTTGAAACATTGAGTGCATTTTCAAATATAAAGTTCTTGCGCGGCTCGACCTGATCCCCCATAAGTGTCGTAAAAATTTCATCCGCAGCCACGGCATCTTCTACTTTAACCTGCAGGAGGGTCCTTCTCTCCGGATCCATCGTTGTTTCCCAAAGCTGTTCCGGATTCATTTCTCCCAGACCCTTATAGCGTTGTATAGATATCCCTTTTTGTCCTACTTGGATTACGTAATCTATCAGCGCTCTTATGTCTCTAATCTGTTTGTTGCTTTTTTCGCCATCAGTACCTTTTTCTACTACCGTATAGGGAGCTTCACCGAGAGGAATTATCTGGCTGATATGAACTTTGGCCTCGGCAAATTTCGGCATATTAAAGATATCCTTATCGATCCAGGTTGTATGGTCCTGCCCATTCCTTTTCAGACTAAAAAATAATTTATATCCGCCATGTTCCTCATCTTTTTCCGTCCAGTATGAACCAATTCTTTTCCCAACGGCATTGCTTATTCTTTTGCCTGTTTTGGAAAGCATGCCATCGTCCATAAAATCGTTTCTGGAAAATACCGGGTCTCCTGCCAGCAGTCTGATAATCTCTTCATCTTTGCCGCTTTTTTGAAACTTATCCAGTATGGTATCAAGTCTTATTCCTTTTTTGATAAGACCCAGCAATTTTGTGCCTGTTATAATATCACCCTCTCCTGTAACAACCTGAGCCTTTTCCACCCCATTTTCCAGGATATGATCGTTCATCTCCTCTTCACTGTTTATATACCGCTCCTTTTTTTTCTCCATTACTCTGAAAAGGGGGGGTTGAGCGATATACAGAAAACCTCTTTCAACCATTTCACGCATATGCCGGAAAAAGAACGTTAAAAGCAGGGTCCTGATATGGGCGCCATCAACATCCGCATCTGTCATGATGATAACCTTGTGATAACGAAGTTTGCTGATATTATAATCTTCCTCTCCGATACCGGCGCCCAAGGCGGTGATAATAACCTTGATCTCGTTATTGTTGAGCATCTTATCAAGCCTTGCCTTCTCCACATTTAACACTTTCCCTCGCAGGGGCAGAATGGCTTGATTTTTCCGGTCTCTTCCCTGTTTCGCGGAACCGCCCGCTGAATCTCCCTCAACAATATACACTTCGCTCCTTGCCGGGTCTTTCTCCTGACAATCCGCCAATTTCCCCGGAAGCGAGGTAACTTCGAGCGCGCTTTTTCTCCGCGTCAGTTCCCGGGCCTTTCTCGCGGCATCCCGTGCCCGTGCCGCATCAATCGACTTGGATACTATCTGTCTTGCAATAGTGGGGTTTTCTTCAAAATAACTTCCAAGCTTGTCATACACTACCGCCTCTACCAGACCTTTTACTTCACTATTACCAAGCTTGGTCTTTGTCTGTCCTTCAAATTGAGGTTGTTTTATCTTGACGCTTATTACACAACCCAGGCCTTCTCTGACATCTTCTCCCTTCAAGGATGTTTTTCCGTTTTTTGCGATACCGCTGTTTGTAAGATAGTTATTTATCACCCTCGTAAGGGCAGATCTGAAACCTATAAGGTGTGTTCCGCCCTCCGTGGTATTTATGCTGTTTGCATACGAAAAAACGTTTTCCATATAACCCTCATTATATTGCAGGGCCAATTCTACAGAGCAGTCATCCTTTTCACCGCTGATATATACAGGCTTGCTATGTAGAACTTTTTTATTTCTGTTTATATATTCAACAAATGAAACTATGCCACCTTTGTAGAAAAATTCATTTTTCTTATCTGTTCTTTCATCATCAATTACTATCCTGATTCCCCTGTTTAAGAAGGCGAGTTCCCTGAGCCTGTTTGAAAGAACATCGAAGCTGAAATCAAGTTCTTCAAATATCTCTGAATCCGGCATAAATGTGATTTTTGTTCCATTTCTCTTTGTTTTGCCAATCTCTTCAAGGGAATGAGTGGGAATTCCTCTTTTATAAGACTGCCTGTACACCTTACCTTCTCTTCTCACCTCCAGCTCAAGATATTCAGAAAGGGCATTGACCACAGAAACGCCCACTCCGTGAAGTCCGCCCGATATCTTATAACTGTCGTTGTCAAATTTCCCCCCCGCATGAAGCTTTGTGAGCACCACCTCCGCCGCGGACACCTTTTCGGTTTTGTGTATACCCACTGGGATGCCCCTTCCATTATCCTCCACAGTCACACTGTTGTCTACCCTGATCTTGACATGTATAGAATCACAATATCCTGCAGACGCTTCATCCACGCTGTTATCCACAACTTCATACACCAGGTGATGGAGACCATCCCTACTGGTGCTGCCTATATACATGGCAGGCCTTTTCCTGACCGCCTCAAGTCCATCAAGAACTTTTATACTATCCTCACTGTATGATGTTTCCACTATTATTTTTTTAATCCTTTCTTAATTTTACAGGCATTACTATACACATGTAATCTTTGTTATCTACAGACCCTATCACCCCGGAACCTTCATCATTTCTCATTTCAAAAGATACTATACTACCGTCCACAGGATCCATAGCATCTATTAGATATTTTACATTATAACCTGCCTCTAACGGGTCTCCATTATACGACACATCTATCTCATCTTTTGCCTCACCAACATCCGGGTTGGTAGAAGTCAACACCATTCTTTGATCATAAACATTTATTTTTACTCCACTAAACCTTTCGGTAGACATTACACCCATTCTTCTAAGAGAATGAAGTATCTGATTTTTATCCAGCTGTATTTCCACCCCCCTCTCCTCGGGTATCACCCTTATATAGTCAGGATACTCCGCATCAATAAGGCTTACCCTCAAAGTAGTATTTTTATTTCTGATCACACACACGCTGTCCAGTACACAAATATCAACAAAGTCACCATTTTCTACAAGTTTCCTGATCTCAGATACTCCTTTTCTTGGTATTATTATCCCATCAATATTAATTTTATTACCAGAATCACTTTCTAAAGGCACATTAACAAGCGATAACCTGTGACCATCAGTGGCAACCACTGTAACTTTTTCATCTGCTACTTTTAAAAATACACCATTCAGATTCGGTCTCATTTCATCAGTAGAAATCGCAAAGAATGTCTTCTCTATAATATTTTTCAACACACCACATTTCATCTTTAGAGATCCGACATTTTCTACATCCAAAACCTCGGGGAAATCATCGGCAGATATACCAGGTATCTTATATATTACTTTACCACATGTTATATTAACCCAGTTGTTTTCCATCACCTTAAAACCAATAATATCCCCTTCTATCTCTCTTACCATTTCAAACAACATCTTAGCGGGAACAGTGATTTTTCCTGTAGTTGTAATTTCAGCATCATAATACGAAATTAAACCTATTTCCCTGTCAGTGGCTACTATTCTGATCTGTTCTGATTTAGTTTCGATTAAAATATTATTAAGAATAGGTAAAGTTGTTCTCTTCTCCACTACTCCCAGGGTTTTTTGAATACCCCCTAAAAATCTATTTCTCTCAATTAAGAAATCCATTTTTTCACCTATTCCTTTAAAAGTTTATTGGTTTATAAAACTAGTAGTAATAGTAGGCAGTGTTAATTTGTTAATATAATCTATTTAACCTAAGTAATTTTTTAACTATATCTCCATAAATTACACTTGACAAGATGTTAAAACCCAGTTTACAAATCCATTTCTATCTCTTCCACCATTCTTTTCATCTCATAATTTTTTTCCATCAACTTTTTTATCTTATTATTCGAATAGATAACAGTTGAGTGATCCCTTCCTCCAACCTTTTCACCTATATCCGGAAAGGAATTATTAGTCAGCTTTCTTGAAAGATACATTACAACCTGACGTGAAAGTACGAGGTTTTTGTTCTTCTTTCGGGATTTTATATCCCCTACTCTAAAATTAAACTTTTTTCCTACAGCTTTTATTATTTCATCTATTGTTATTTCTTTCTTTACTGTGTGATTGATTAAGTTTTTTATAACATCCTTTACTGTATCTATTGTTATTTCTTTTCCGGTAAGAGAAGAATATGCGGCTATTCTTGTTAATGTACCCTCCAATTCTCTTATGTTTGAGTCTGCAACGAAGGCTATATAATGCGTGATATCGTTCGATATATTAATATTATTTTCCTGTGCCTTCTTTTCTATAATTGCTATTCTTGTTTCTACATCCGGAGGTTGAATATCAGCTATTAACCCCCATTCGAACCTTGATCTTAGTCGTCCCTCAAGATTCTGTATTTCTTTTGGAAATTTATCACTTGTAACAACTATTTGTTTTCTTGAATCGTGAAGGGTGTTAAAGGTGTGAAAAAATTCTTCCTGGGTTCTTTCCTTACCAGCTATGAACTGAATATCATCAATGAGAAGAGAATCTATCTTTCTGTATTTTTCCCTGAAATTGGACATTTTATCATATCTGATAGAATATATCAGCTCATTCATAAATTCTTCCGCCGATACATAGAGTACATTCTTTTGTGGATACAGGAGGGTAGTATGAATACCAATGGCGTTTAACAGGTGTGTTTTTCCAAGACCGACACCGCCGTAAATAAACAGAGGGTTATAATTATGCCCTGGCTGCTCTGCTACGGAAAGGGCTGCGGCATGAGCAAACTGATTGAATGATCCTACAACAAACCTTTCAAAGCTATAGTTTGGATTGAGAGATGAGTGCAATCGCACCGGTCTGCTTTTTGTGGTAGTTTTGGCGCTCGTATCATGTGATATATCGGTTTTCTCCGGTTTATTTACAACAAAATTTATGTCTGCACCGATGCCAGACACAGTTGAGAGAGAGTTGCTGATAATATCGACATAGTTTTCGACAAGCCAGTCCTTAAAGAACTTATTGGGTACACCCAGAAGAACATTACTATCTTCCAGCGAAACAATCCTGATAGGTTTTATCCAGGTTTCAAAGTTTTGCTGACTAACTTTTTCCTTAATTATTTTAACAGTTTCATTCCAAAATGATTCCAATATTACCAACCTTTATAAACAATGTTATCAACAAGTGTTGATAGGTTTTACGGCATACAGAAAAAACGCCTCTTTATAGAAGGAGACATCTTACCTGTCATCTCCACTCATGATGATATCCACCAATCTATCCAGATCATCTGAGGATGAAAATCTAATTTCTATAACGCCACCATTCCTCAATTGTTTTACGCCTGTTTTTGCCATCAATCTTTCCGATATCTTATTCTCAAGATCTGTAATGTATGTATCTTTTTCTACCTTTTTTTTCTTTTTGAGGTGAGTATCAATGGATCTTGCCAGCCTTTCAGTTTCCCTGACACTGAGTTTTTTCTTTATGATTTCTGTTAACAGGGTGATCTGCTTTTCCCTCGAATCAACCGACAGGATGGCTCTTGCGTGTCCTGCGGAAATATCTTTTTTTATCAGCGCATCCCTTGCTTCTGTCGGAAGATTAAGCAGGCGAAGAGAATTTGCTATGGTTGACCTGTCCTTACCTACTCGCAATGATATTTCATCCTGGGAAAGGCGAAAATTTTTTGTGAGAGTCTGGTATGCCTCCGATTCTTCTATGGGATTCAGTCCCTCGCGCTGTATGTTTTCCACGAGAGACAACTCCGCCACATCGATATCTTTTGCATTATGCCTGATAATGATCGGCACATTCATCAATCCTGCAATCTGAGCGGCTCTCCATCTGCGTTCTCCGGCGATAATTTCATAGCCCGACTCGATCCTTCTCACAACAATCGGTTGCAATATGCCGTTTTTCTTGATAGATGCCGCAAGGCTTCTTTGTTCTTTTCCGTTAAATATCTTTCTGGGCTGGAATTTGTTTGGCGATAATTCCTCTATTCCGCACATCGCGAAATTTGGTTTGTCAGCGGGGTTGTCCATAAGATCGGTGAATATGGCACCAAGCCCTTTGCCCAAAGCGTTCTTCTTAGACATTATATCCTTCCATTGGTCATAATCTCCCTTGCCAGCGCCATATATGAAACAGCGCCACGGGATTTTATATCGTACAGTATAATAGGCAATCCATGACTTGGGCTTTCGGAAAGCCTCACATTTCTTGGTATAACTGTTTTAAATACGTTAGACCCGAAAAAACTCCTGGCTTCGTCGGCTACCTGATGAGAAAGTCGATTTCTCTTGTCGAACATGGTAAGCAATATGCCAGCCAATGACAGGGATGGATTAAGCCTTGCCTGTACAAGCTTAACGTTGTTTAGTAAACGACCCAGTCCTTCCAGTGCAAAATATTCACACTGTAGTGGAACTATAAGCAGATCGGATGCGACAAGAGCATTAACAGTCAAGAACCCAAGAGAAGGTGGACAATCAATTATAATAAATTCATAAGAAGAGTCAATTTTTTTTAAAAAGTTTCTCAGTCTCTTTTCCCTGTTACTTAGTGATACGAACTCTATTTCCACACCGATCAGGTCCTGGTTGGAAGGGATAATATCGAGAGTGGGAATTTGTGTTTTGAATACAGTTTCTTCGAACGGAGCGTCTTGAATAAGGGCATAGTAAAGATTTTTCTCATTTATCGTGGACGGGTCTATGCCTACACCGCTTGTGGCATTTCCCTGAGGATCACAATCTATCAGAAGAGTTTTTCTTTCCGCGGCAGCCAGGGAAGCTGACAGATTGATAGCGGTCGTTGTTTTGCCGACGCCCCCCTTCTGGTTAGCTATGCATATGATTTTTTTCATTTCTTCAGGCAATTCTTTCGTGATCTTTGAAGTAGAAATTGATTAGATAAAGTTAGCATATAAAGAGACATTTTAGAAGTAGTAATTTGGGACAGTAGAGCTTATTTTATAACAGGTTCTTATGAAAACAGAGTATTTTTCTTGATTCACCTGTGACCGGAAGTTTTATTTCATGGACGCACGTCAATTCAAAGCTCGTTTTCCTGATTGTATCAGCCGCCCGTTCAAGCTCGTCATTCACATTTTCCCCCTTCATGGCTATCAGGGTGCCGCCGTCGGACAAAAATTGCTCTCCCAATGTGAGAAAATAAGCGATTTTGAAGGCAGCCCGGGATATTACGATATCAAACGAACCTCTATAATTTTTCTCATGCGTCAATGATTCCGCCCTGCCATTCACAACCGAGATGTCCCTTAGTCCAAGCTTCCGGATGACGCTTTTGAGGAAAGATGTCTTTTTACGGGATGAATCAAGAAGGGTGACATGGAGTGCCTCCATTTTTATCTTCAGCGGAATACCGGGAAGGCCGGCTCCTGTCCCTATATCCAACAGCTTTGAATTCTCTTTTTTTATAAATTTTGTGACTGTCAGAGAATCGATAAAGTGTTTTGGTATGTCGAGAGGAGATTTTATTGAAACAAGAGACATTTTTTCATTCCAGAGCAACAGTTCCTTGTAATATTCAAAGAGAAGATCTATCTCATGATCGGTGAGAGTTATACCGATATTCCCGGCGGTTGTGGAGATTATGTCTTTTAATTTTTCCATTTGTAACCGGTTCACAGGATTGAAGAATGGCCCATCATGACAGGCACTGGTAATTTATGGTATAAGAGATCACTGGTAATGAATGTTAGAATACGATCGGTTTTTATGCAACCATAAACAGAACAGGAGAGATAATGTGGAAAAAGCGAAGATGGAGAACCTGACGATAGTACTTAACAGGCCGAAACATCCGGGCAATATAGGAGCTGTCGCCCGGTGCGCTAAAAATATGGGGATAAGCAGTATTATTGTTGTCAATCCCCTGAATGCCGACAGAAAAAAGATTGAACAACTGGCAACACATTTCGCTTTGGATGTTGTGGAAAAAATCAAATATTTTGACAGACTGAATCTTGCGCTTGCCCCCTTTAATCATGTGGTCGGGACGACCAGTAGATCAGGCGATACAAGCCTCAAAAGATCAATCATATATCCGGGGAAAATGGCGGAAGATGTCGTTGATATATCTCAGAACAACAGGGTGGCGCTGGTCTTTGGTCCTGAAGACAGAGGACTTACCAATAACGAACTGCAATATTGTGATGTACTGGTAAAAATTCCCTCGTCGGAAGGCCTGAAATCAATCAATCTTTCACATGCGGTAATGATCATTTGCTATGAAATCTTTACCGCGCGTTTTGGATTCAATTCGGTTTTTACCCCGAAGCTGGCTACTTCGGCAGAGATGGAGGCAATGTATGGTCATTTGAAGGAGATGTTTGTGCGTATAGGCTTCATAAAGACCCAGAATCCTGATTACTGGATGACAAATGTGCGACGTCTCTTTTCGAGGACAAAACTGCTTGCCAGAGATGTGAAAATAATCCGTGGCATATGCCATCAGGTCGATCTGTACGGGAAAAGGAAGACCGGATAAGCCGGAACCCGGAAGACAATGTTTAATTTTGTTTGAGCCCGGCTTGTCCGGATTGGGGGATTTAGAGGTAAACGATATAAAAAACTTGACATTACCTTGTTCGGAACTTAGTTTACCCTTTTAAATCACGGAGAAAACTTGGTATCAGGGCGTTTCCCGGAAGCCTGGTTGAGGCTCTCCAGGAAGTGGAAGTAAGTGAAATTATAAAGAAGGCCTGGGCGAGCATGCCTTTAATAAATTTATTGAGAATAAAAAGATTGAAAGAAAGCTATACAGAAGATATGTGTCGAAATATAAGCTGGAGAAAAATCTGCCGATATTATAGGGGATTAGAATGATTGTAATAACCGGAGGAGCGGGATTTATAGGCAGCGCGGTTGTATGGAAGCTGAACACACAGGGGTTTGATGATATCGTCATCGTCGACGATCTTGGAATATCCGAAAAGTGGAAAAACATGGTCAACAGACGGTTTGTGGATTATCTCGACAGAGACGATTTTCTTGAGATGGTTCTTGATGATGCGGTGCCTTTTGATGTTGAGGCTATTGTCCATATGGGCGCGTGTTCTTCAACTACGGAAAGAGACGCGGGTTACCTTATGGAGAACAACTATCATTACACTGCCAGACTTGCCCAGTGGGCTGTTGAGAGAAACATCCACTTTATTTATGCAAGCAGCGCGGCAACGTATGGAGATGGCTCCGGTGGGTTTTCCGATGATAAGAATGTAAGCGAGGTACTTCGCCCCATAAATATGTACGGTTATTCCAAGCAGCTGTTTGACCTGTGGGCCTTGAGGAACGGGCTGGAAAAAAAAATTACAGGGATAAAATTCTTTAACGTCTTCGGACCTAACGAATATCACAAGGGGGACATGAGAAGCGTTATTCACAAGTCTTTTGGACAGATTAGAGAAACAGGAAAGGTTAAGCTGTTCAAATCCCACAGGCCCGATTTCCGTGATGGCGAGCAAAAAAGAGATTTTGTTTATGTGAAAGATTGCGTGGAAGTGATCTGGTGGCTGCTTGAAAACAGGGATGTTACAGGGGTATTTAATCTCGGTACGGGTCATGCAAGGACGTGGAATGACCTGATAAAAGCGGTCTTTGTCGCGATGGGTATAGAACCCAGGATCGAATATATAGAAATGCCTGAATCAATCAGGACGCAGTATCAGTATTTTACCGAAGCAAAAATGGATAAGCTTCTATCGGCTGGGTGTCCCGTGCACACTTCCTCGTTTGAAGACGCGGTTTCAGATTATGTGGTAAATTATCTTGAAAAAGACGAGAGATATTTGTAGCGGCTGAGAATCAGGGAGAACGTGTAATGAAAGTCATAAGATTCCTCGCACAGAGCGGAGAAAAGTTGTATGGGGTGTTTGATCCCGAGATACCGGATGAGGCCCGAATAATTGCAGGCGATATTTTCGGGGATATTGAAGTAACAAAAAGAGTGGAACGTATAGACAAATTTTTACCGCCCGTCTCTCCACCGAATATAATCGCCCTTGGCCTCAATTATGGCAAGCATGCCGACGAAACAGGTATAAAGCGCCCTGAGATTCCGGTAATGTTCCTTAAGGCCACAAGCAGTTTAATTGGCCATGGGACACCCATATTACTTCCCTCCGCGGGGCCTACCGAAGTAGATTATGAAGCGGAATTAGCTGTAATAATTGGTAAAGAAGCCAAAAATATTTCGCGGGACGATGCAGGAGAATATGTGTTAGGATATACCTGCGCCAACGATGTAAGCGCTCGTGACTGGCAAATCCACAAGCAGAAGAAACAATGGGCAAGGGGAAAGAGCTTTGACACCTTTTGTCCGATAGGACCATATCTGGTGACAAAGGATGAAGTGGTAAATGCGAATTGCCTGAGGGTATGTTCGATACTGAATGGGGAGATCATGCAGGATTCCGATACATCCGACATGTTTTTTGACATTCCGGCGATAATCAGTAATCTCAGTTGTTCCATGACACTTTTGCCCGGGACTGTAATACTTACGGGAACACCGGGGGGTGTGGGCTTTACCAGAAATCCGCCGGTATTTCTTCAAGATGGTGATATCATTACGGTTTCCATTGAGAATATTGGTGAGCTTACGAATTCCGTGAAGAGAGAATAATTAACGGCCATTTCGGAAATTTTTTATTTATATATCCTGGAGGAATTAAATGCATTCTAAAGACACAAAAAGAAGACGGGTTTTGCTGGGTTTAATGGTGTTTCTTGTAACGATCTTTATAATTTCTTTTGCGGGGACGGTTCACTTCTCTGCGATATCTTTAGGGGTTTCTTCCCATGATGCCATGGCGGCGGAAACGACAGAGACAGCAAGTGGAGCCCCGCCCTCTTTTGCGGATCTGGCCGAAAAGCTGAAACCCGCAGTTGTAAATATCAGCACGACAAAGACGATAACCACCGGAGGATTCAGGTCTCCTTTAAACGATCCACGATTGGACAGGTTTTTCGGCGGGGACGACTTTTTTAAAAAGTTTTTCGGTGATATGCCGGGGAGAGAATTCAAGCAGAGAAGCCTGGGGTCCGGTTTTATCATCAGCAAGGACGGATATATCTTTACGAATAATCATGTAGTTGAAAAAGCCGATAAGATTGTAGTCAAATTGTCCAGCGGAAAGGAATACGATGCCACGGTAAAGGGCAGAGACAAAAACACAGACATAGCCCTGCTGAAAATAGAACCGGAGGATGATCTGCCAATTGTTAAACTTGGAGATTCGTCCAAGCTGCGTGTAGGGGACTGGGTTATTGCGATAGGAAATCCATTCGGTCTTTCTCAGACAGTGACGGCGGGGATCGTAAGTGCTAAAGGAAGGGTCATAGGCGCCGGGCCTTACGATGATTTCATACAGACTGATGCTTCCATAAATCCCGGGAATAGCGGGGGCCCACTTTTCAGTCTGAATGGAGAGGTTATTGGAATAAACACAGCTATCGTTGCTCAGGGACAGGGAATAGGCTTTGCCATACCGATAGACATGGCAAAGGATATTCTCCCAAATCTTAGAACAAAGGGGAAAGTGGTCCGTGGCTGGCTTGGCGTTTCTGTACAGGGTATAACGGAAGACATCGCCGAACGTTTAGGACTGAAAACGACTGAAGGGGCCCTTGTTTCCAATGTGTTCAAGGGAGATCCTGCGGAGAAAGCGGGTATAAAGACAGGGGATGTTATTGCTGAGATTGATGGAAAAATTGTCAGAAATACACATGAACTTATAAAAATAGTTGCAGGCGTTACCGTGGGCGATAAGGTAAAGATTAAGGTACTGCGAGACGGAAAGCAAAAAAACTTCACAGTTAAAGTAACGGAACGCCCGGAAACCAAAGAACTGGCCGAGATGAAACACGAAGAGAATGGAAAGTACTTTGGAATGACGGTCCAGGAAATAACCCCTGAAATTGCGGAGCATCTCGGGCTTCCAAATGTGACCGGAGTCATTATTGCACAGGTGAAAAGAGGTGGTCCGGCCGATAAGGCAAGCATACAGACGGGGGATATCATACGACAGATTAATAGATCAAAAGTTTCTTCGTTGAAGGAATATCGGAGTGTAATGTCAAGAGCGGTTTCCGGGGACAGCGTCCTCGTGCTTATACAGAGAGGAAAGTCAAAGTTCTTTGCCGTAATTCGAAAGTAACAGAAGAAATGACAAGGGCGGTCGCTCTTTACTGTTAAAGACCATTGCTGACAAGTTTGCAAAAAGTCAGTTTTCTTCGCTCAGAACCATTTTGGAGATGCTGTCGCCTCCCGGCTAAAAATCTAAAACTCGTGCTTGTGCATTTCGAACAGTCAGATTTTCTTAACGCCGGCATATTTTTCCCAAAATCCTTCGATTCACTACGAAAAGACTTCCAAGGAAGTCATTTTGATGCAGACGGTATAATATATTGTTATTAGACAGCATTATATGAATTGCGTTCATTTCGGTAAAGAGTTGGATTTCCTTTCCACTATAATGCCGACGTGTCGGTATAGCGGAGCTTTTTACGAGTGTATCAGGTCTTCGATTCCCAAATTTAGGGGTTTTTAGTGATGCAATTGCATGAGAAACTGTGCAAAATTTATAAAGCTCTTAATGAACATTTCGGCGGACTCCACTGGTGGCCAGGTGAAACCCCCTTTGAAATTGCCGTTGGGGCAATCCTGACCCAGAATACGAACTGGAAAAATGTAGAGATTGCCATAGACAATTTGAAACAGGCGGATCTCCTCGACTCGTTGAGTCTTTATGCCGCGGAAGACAGTGTGGTTGCCGAACTTATCAGATCTTCAGGATATTATAATATAAAGACAAAAAGACTCAAGGCGTTCCTTCAATTTCTGCAGGAAGAATATGCCGGCAACATGGATAAAATGTTTAATGAAGAACTGCAGACACTCCGGGAAAAATTACTGGGTGTAAATGGGATTGGCGAAGAGACGGCGGACAGCATACTGCTTTATGGCGGCGGCAAACCGGTTTTTGTCGTTGATGCCTACACCCGCAGGATACTGGAAAGGCATGGTATTATTTCCCAGCACCGGAGTTATAAAGAGATACAGGCGCTTTTTATGGAGAACCTTCCACAGGACACATCACTGTACAATCAATACCATGCCCTGCTTGTAAACACGGGAAAGTGTTTTTGCAGGAAAAAGCCACTTTGCGGGGGTTGTCCGCTTGAGACTCTGAAGCTGCCATAAAACAGACGGTAGCTACTCAGATTCACGGTTCAATGATTAGATACTGAGGTTCTTCTCCAATTACCCAATACACCTTTCACTTGACCCCTCGAACCCCTGAATACTTGAACCCTTTTAGTGCCAACCGTAAATACCGCGCTTGTTTGCCGTAATTAGCTAGAACTAATCGGGAGACCATCCTATGGAATTATACGATTATACAGGAGTTATACATTTTCATTCCCTTTATTCTTTCGATGGAAGAGTTTCCATAAAAGAGATCATAAAGGCGGCCGGCGAAAACGGCATCGATTTTCTTATGCTTACAGACCATTCCACATTAGCCGCAAGAAAAGACGGATCGGAAGGATGGAATGGCGGTATACTTCTCGTAGTCGGCCAGGAAATATCGCCGCGATTTAATCACTACCTGGCGTTTGATATAAATGAAGAGCTTATCGTTAACGAAAACGATATAGAGTGCAAGCCACAAGATTATATAGACAGGGTAAATGCGCTTGGAGGAATTGGCTTTATAGCTCATCCGGATCACGAAGGCACAGAAAAGTTTCACGTGAAACATTTTCCATGGCAGGACTGGTCGGTCTACGGTTATACAGGAATGGGCGTGTGGGATTTTATGACCGACTGGCAATCTACGCTGAAAAGCCTTCCGAGTGCACTGATCGCGTATCTCTTTCCCGCTTACGTCTTAAAAGGTCCCCGGGACAAAACCCTGGAGAGATGGGACCACCTTAATAAAGAGGGCAGGGTTGTGGGTATCGGTGAATTAGATAACCATGATACCCCGCGGAAGATATTGGGAATAACAGTAGGAGTTTTCCCTTTTAAGAGGGCATTCCGGTTCACCAGGACCCATCTGCTGCTTGATAATCCCCTGAAGGGAAAAGCCGAAGAAGACATAAAAGCCCTTTTGAATGCCCTCGCAAATGGGCGGGCATATGTAGCTATGGAATATTTCCGAGACGCAAAGGGATTTTCTCTTTCTCTCTCTGATTTTAACCGAGAAGTTACAATGGGCGATGAATTTTCTCTGAAAGGGGAGGCATTGCTGAATGTTAAAATTCCTGAAAAGGGGAAAATCCGTATTATACACGATAGTCGTTTGTTTGCGGAGACAATCGACAAAAATATAACGTGTAAAATATTGCAGAGGGGTATTTATCGAGCCGAGGTGTATCTGAAGGTTAGGGGAAGATACAGGCCATGGATATTTTCAAACCCCGTCTATGTAAGGTAAGGGCTATATTAACGTAACGATTACTTTTCGTGATGCTCTCGGACCGTCAAAATCACAGAGAAAGACATTCTGCCATTTGCTGAGGAGAAGCTGTCGGTCCTGTATGGGAACAATTTCTGATGGGCCCACAAGTCCCGCCTTCATATGCGCGGCACCATTTCCATCTATTCTGTCATGCAGCCACTGTCCCTCCGGGGCTATGCTACGAAGGCAATTCAGCACATCGGTTTGTATGTTCGGATCCCAGTTTTCCTGTATCATGATCGCAGCCGTTGCCCCAAGGGCGTACAGAGCGCACAGCTCATGATCTTTGCCATACTTGGACACGACAGCTTGTACCTGCGCCGTGATATCCACTATCTCTTCCCTGGATGTTGTCCTGAATGTTATTGTTGTTCTCATTGTCTGCCTCTGTCGGGTATTGTCATAAAGAGGGGATTGTTCTTCACGAGTTCATAGAAGTCATCCGGGGATTTCCCTGTGGATATCTTGTTAAAAGGACACATTGCGTTCCCCTCGCGATTGATAATATAAGACACAGTTTTTATGATACAAAAGCCTTCCAGTGTTTAGCCTGCCAGATTGCTTCCAAACGTTGAAAAGACCTCGCGGCAGTGGCATCCCGGAAATGCCACCTTCAGTTATTCGACCGCGAATCCCGACGAGTCGAGATAAACCGTACATGGTTACCGTACATGGTTAAAGTACTTTGCAGTCGCCGGGAAAGCTTTAGGTTCGATCTTATTTTTCGTTGGACATGAGAGTTCTTAGAATATCCTCTTTGCCTATAATGCCAACCAGCTTGCCCTGCTCCAGAACAGGCAATGTATGCACGTTGTGTTTTAGCATCAGGGAGGCAATATCTTCCAGACTGGTTTCCGTATCAACGGTTATCGGGTTAGAGACCATAGCCTGGATCACGGTGGTTGCAACCATCTTTTCCACTTCTTTTTCAATCTTCTTGTAAGAAACCAGGGGAATAATACTATCAAGAAGGGTAAAGTAGGAAGGCAAAGGAACCTTTTTTTGCTGGATGATCAGGTCATCCTGACAGATAATTCCCAGCAGGCAACCTGCCTCATCAACTACAGGCAGGCCATTGAAATGGTGCTCAAACATCAGTTTTGCGGCCGCGGTAATTTCCGTTTCCGGTGACACGGTAACAATCTTTTTTGTCATGATATTGCTTGCCTTAAACATATCGCACCTCCTTGCTTTCACAGGGATAATATTACCTCCAAAGTTTCACTAAGTCTACAACAGATTTCAATCGTCTGTAATCTTCTCTATCTTTTTTTCCGTTACTGTCCATTTATCGTAAAGAGAATCGAGCCGGGAGGTGATCCGGGAATATTCAATATTGAGAGACTGGATTAACACATCGTCTTTATAGGTATTCTGGTCTGAGAAAGAAGTTTCAATCTCCAGTTTTTTCTTTTCATAAGCGGCTATTTCTTTTTCAATTTTCTCCTGCATGTCCTTTAGAGGTTTTAGTCTCTGATAGATGGAGTGTCTATCTTCAGCCTCCATTTTCTTCCGGTTCTTTTTGATGCTTAACGGAGTTCGGTTTTCCGGAAGGTTTTTTCCGGGGGCAGACTTTTCTTTCTCCCGGTGATATTTGTCCAGATAATCATCAACGTTCCCATGGTATATGATCAGACCGTCGTCCGTCAGTACGGCGACCTTGTTTACCAGCGGCGCGAGAAAATCCCTGTCGTGTGACACGATTACATATGCCCCGGGAAATCTTTTTAGGCTGCGTTGTAGGATGGTTTTTGACTGCGCGTCGAGGTGATTCGTCGGCTCATCCATTATCAAAAGATTCGCGGGTCCCAGAATCATCCTGGCGAGGGCAAGTCGGCTCTTTTCGCCTCCCGACAGGACGGAAACCGGTTTGAATACATCATCATCCTTAAAGAGAAAACAACCGAGAAGGGTTCTCAGTTCACCGGGGGATTTGAAAGGAGCGACCACATCAAGTGTCTGCAGGACAGTCTTGTCCGGGTCCAGTTCTTCAACGATATTCTGGGCATAGTAAGAAATAACCGCATTGTGCCCCGGTTTTCTGAAACCGCCCTGAAAGGTATCGACATCGGCAATAATACGTGCGAGCGTAGACTTGCCGGAACCATTGACCCCGAGGAGGGCGATCCTGTCTCCTCGTTCGATGGTCTGGGATATTCCATCCAATACCATATTGTCGCCGTAGGACTTTGTAAGGCCAACTAATTCCATTACCACCCTGCCGACATGCGGCGGGTCCGGGAAATCGAAAAATATGGAACTTTCGTCTTTATCTATCTCGATGTGATCCAACTTTTCGAGCTTCTTGATGCGGCTTTGGACTTGTTTTGCCTTGGTGTTTTTATAGCGAAAACGTTCTATAAAACGGGTTGTGCTGTCGATCATACGCTGCCGGTTTTTGAGAGAGGACTGCAACAACTCGAGACGCTGGGCCTTTTGGATCAGATGAGATGAGTAATCACCGGTGTATTCGGTGGCCCTTCCCATGGAAATTTCGATCACTCGCTCGACGAGATTGTCAAGAAAGCGGCTGTCGTGAGATACCAGCACAATAGACCCCCGGTAGGATTTCAGGTATCCTTCAACCCACTCCAGAGATTCCATATCGAGGTGATTGGTGGGCTCGTCAAGCAGCAGGATAGTCGGTTCTCTGAGGAGAAGCTTGGCGAGGGCTATCCTCATCTGCCAGCCGCCGCTGAACTCCTCTGTCATCCGGGACATGTCCTTTTCTTTAAATCCGAGACCTGAAAGGATCTGTTTTACCCGTATCTCTATATTGTATCCCCCCCGGTGTTCCAGGATACTCTGAGCCTGGCCCATCTCATCAATACGTTCCTGCAATCTCGGAGAGTTGTTCTCCTCCATAGAAGTGATATCCGAAATTTCATTGCCTATTTCCCTGATTCTTTCATGGAGGCGATTCAGGTCATCGAAGGCGGTTGCCGCTTCTTCGAAAAGGGTTCGACCCGTGTGGTACACGCTGTCCTGGGGAAGATACCCTACGCTGTTAAATCTGGATTGGACAATTTTCCCCGAATCCGTTTCGACTTCCCCCAGCATGATCTTCATCAGCGTGGATTTACCCGCTCCGTTCCGACCTACGAAGGCAAGCCTGTTTCCATCTTCTACGTGGAGAGAAAGATTCCTGAAGAGATATTTCCCGCTGTACTGTTTCGATATGTTTTGCAGTGAAATCATTTTCAGCCAAATTGGGATCAGTAAAAAGTTTTTGTAATGCCTTGAAAAACAGGGAATGGCGGCAGTCTATTGAAAAGAAGATCCGGGCCTGCCGAAAATCAAACAAGTAAAGCATCCTTTTCCCACAGTTTTACAAGGGCGTCATAATTGGTGCCGTTCTCAAGCGTGCCAATATCGATTATTTAAACGCAGGCGTCAATGGAAAAGTTCAGGAAGGAAGGACCCCGTTTTGTCAATGGAGTTTTCGGGCGTTCTTTATGAGATCATAGGCCGCCTTGATAGCCCGAGTTTTTTCAGTGGCAAATTGCATCATCTCATCAGGAAGACCTTTGGAAACGAGCTTGTCAGGGTGGTACTGTATCATGAGACGTCGGTACGCTTTTTTGACTTCATCATCGGAAGCTGTTTTAGAAAGCCCCAGCACGCCGTAGGCATCCCTGAGACGGGTGCTGTTCGCACTGTATTTCCGGTCGAAGCCCGCGGTACCTCCCGCGCGCTGTCCCGCCTGTACCATCTGTATGATGCGTTCAAATTCCGCCCTGGGATACCCTGTATGATCACAAACGTAGTAAAGAATATAGAGTTCCGAGTCATGAATCTCTCCGTCCGCCATGGCTGTTCCCAGGAGAATTTCAAGGAACATTCGTATGAGACTTCGCCTCCCATGACATTCTCGCCTGAACTGCTCCAGGATATCGTCAAGGGGGAAATCGGGACGTTTGCCTTCATTAAACAGATTGATAGCAGCCTGCTGCTGTTCCGGAGTAAGCTGCATATTTTTCATGACAGTGTGCACCGCGGCAATTTCTTCATCGGAAACCCTTCCATCCACCTTCGCGAGATGGCCCATTACGGAGAAGATTGCCGTAAAGAAGGCAATCTGCACCCGCTCAGGACTTCCGAATCCAGAATTCCCACCGATGGCAACTGTTTTAGCATGATCAAAGCTGTGTCCCACAGCAGCACCCAGGATTGCACCCAGCGGACCTCCAAAGAAAAATCCTACCGAGCCCCCTATCAATTTTCCCCACCAACTCATCTAAAAATCCCTTTCTGTTTTGTTGAAACTGAAGCGGCACCAAAGAGCCTGACAGCGAAGCAGTTGTAAAGCAGATCAATGTGTCTACTATATATAAGCAGCGGAAATCAAGAACAAAGCCCTACAATGCCGCTTGTTTTACGGCATCTGCTATCTTTTTGTGTACCCCGGGATTCATGAAGTTGGGGACGATCTCGTGTTTGCCTGCCAGAGATGCAAGGGTTTCAGCAGCGCTGAATTTCATGGGATATGTGATCCTTGAAGCTCTGGCGTTAAGCGTGCCGCGGATAATGCCTGGAAAGACCAGAGAATTGTTTACCGTCCTGCCGTCCAGCGCGACCGCCGCCCCCGCTTCCAATGCCTCTCCGAGATGTATTTCGGGAAGAGGATTGGCCAACGCGAAGATAATGGAGGCATTATTCATGCTGCGCACCATATCTTTTGAGACCAGATCTGCTGATGAGACGCCGATAAAGACATCCTTTCCTTTCATGACTTCTTTTAAGGGGCCTTTTTCACCGGTTTTATTGGTAATTTCAGCAATTGAATTCTTGTACGTGTTCATATGCCCCGGTCTACCCCTGTAGATGGCCCCTTCTCGGTCGCAGATGGTTATATGTCTGAAACCGTATTCCAGGAACATTCTCCCTGTAGCCATTCCCGCCGCGCCTGCGCCGCTGATGACGATTTTTACCTTTTCCTTTTCCTTATCTGTAAACTCCAGGGCCTTCAGCAGTGCAGCCAGGATAACAGTCGCTGTCCCGTGCTGGTCATCGTGGAAGACGGGAATATTGACTCTTTCCTGTAACTTCTCTTCCACTTCGAAGCAGAGAGGCGCCTTGATATCCTCTATCATGATAACGCTGAATGTCTGGGATACCGCTTCAAGCGTGTCGACGATCCTGTCCGCGTTGTCACTATCTATAAGAAGAGGGATGCAACTGACGCCCGCCATTTTGTTCAGGATGACCGATTTACCCTCCATAACGGGCATTCCTGCAAGGACGCCGATGTTGCCGAGACCCAGCACGGCGGAACCGTTCGTGGCGATGCAAACGGAATTACCGATGGAGGTATAGTCCCGGGCCGCTTCAGGATGTCCAATGATGTAGTTGCACACCTGAGCCACTCCCGGAGTATAAATCATTCTCAGATCACTCAGCGTGTCCACCTTTACCGTCGGCGTTATGGCTATCTTTCCAGCGCGGTGTATATGCATAACCTCGTCATCGATGGAGATTATTTTATACCCTTTCAGGTGTTCCAGGTGGAAAATCGTGTCTGAAAACTGTTTTTCATCGTCGAAAAATATAATCACGTCACGAGTAATATACTGAGACGTAAGGTGTACCTTTGTAATATCACCCAGGACAACGCCATTCTTTCCAAGCTCCGTTGCAATTATGCCCAGTGCGCCGGGAACATCAGGGATCCTGATACGTATCTTTTTTACTATTTTATAGGAGTATTTTTCAATCTCTGCCATGGGATGAACACCTCAACGCTTTATGCTTTTTCTAAAAGTTCTTTTTCTTTTCCTGTTCTATAGGCGTCTATTATGGAAAAGATCCAGCAGCAAACGATAAACAGTAAAATGGGTTTGTAATATATTGCCTGATTTGCGGAGAACTCCAGCACCACATTCGATATGGTGGCCATATCAACCTGATTCAACTGATTCTGTATCTGCTCGAGGGCAGCGAGCATCCTGACAATAGTCATCCAGACAATGATAGCAATTCCTGAACAGGCAAGAGCCATTATTGTAAGACCCCGCCGGGATCGTTTCAGGTAAATCTGTCCTGTTCCGGGGAATACAAGCCCTGACAGAAGGGCGGCTTTTGTTGCTGTTTTCATGGCATGTTCTTTTCGAGATAACAGGGATTAAAATTGGCAATGATAATGCTTCCGGTCTTATTTATTAAAAGCTCCGAGATCATCGTGTGTGTAGTTATCTCCCCGTGTTTGATGCTCATATGAGAATTTCAGCCTGCCACGATAACGATAGTTAGTCAAATAATATTTGAGAATAAGAGGAAAACATGTCTGCCGTTTTCTGAATTTCTGTTTCTTGATCGGAGAAGGATACTCGCTATGGCGAGATTCACGGGAAGGACAAGAACAATGAGGTGAATCCCCAAGAATAAACCCTCTTGAGATTAAAAGGTTTATGTTTTAGTATCTCCTGTGCTTTCTAAAGATTTGCCCGGATGACGGCCGGAGAGCTCCTATGAGAGGAACGAAAAATGATAAGAGATTTGATAATAAAAAACAGGAGTTATCGTCGATTCCACCAGGATTTTCCTGTGGGAATTGATACCCTGAAGGACCTGGTCGATCTTGCCAGACTGAGCGCGTCGGCGGCCAATAGACAGCCGCTGAAATATATGCTGTTCTGTGACCCTGACAGGAATGCAATTGTGTTTTCAACCCTTGCCTGGGCTGCTTCCCTGAAAAATTGGCCGGGGCCTTCCGAGGGAGAACGACCGTCTGCATATATAATCATACTGCAGGACAGGGAACTAAGCAATCCCTACGTGGAGTATGATGTTGGGATAGCGGCTCAGAGCATACTCCTTGGCGCGACCGAAAAGGGTCTGGGAGGCTGCATGATAGCTTCGGTAAAACGTGAACAGCTTCGGGAAAAAATTGCCATCCTGGACAACTGCGAAATATTACTTGTTGTGGCCCTTGGCAAACCGAAAGAAAATGTAGTGATAGAAGAGGTCTCTTCTTCTGGGGATACAACCTACTGGAGAGATGGCAATGGCGTCCATCATGTACCGAAACGTCAGCTTAAGGATATTATTATCGATGCACCCATAAAAAATCAAGATTGGGCGGCAAAGTAAAAAGCTCCAAGGTCAAGGCACGTAGATCCCAAGGAATAAAGCGTAGTTACTGTACGCCGCAGTGATTTATCCTGTTAAATCGGATTCGCAGTCTCGCGTAGCGAGAATTTAACAGGGCGGGGATGCAGCGGAACGCAGTCCCGATGAATCGGGATTTACAAGGCCGTCATTATTGGATAGAGGCTTTAATGAAGACATTTGATTCGATGAAAAAGGATTTTTTCCATGTAAGCGGGGAAATCAAGACTCTTTTTAATGCCGCGAGAGAGCTTCCCGGCATATCGCGTCTCGCTTTTGATGAATGAGAAGAAAAGTGCAGTTTCATAGAGAACCATGTAAATGAAGGTATACTGCGCATAGCCGTGGTGGGGGCCATAAAATCAGGGAAAAGCACATTCGTAAATGCCTTTTTGGGTGGAGATTATCTCGAACGAGGGGTCGGTGTAGTGACATCTATCGTGACGAAGATACGAAGAGAGCCGACCCTGAAGGCGATTCTCGATTTCAAGACATGGGATGATGTAAATGCGGACATGCGGCAGGCAAGGGTATTTCTTCCCTCTTTCGACAGGAGTTCCGGTGACGGGCAGTTCGATATAAGACGCGAAAAGGATCGAAAGGAGATGGGAAGGGAATTAAAGAGACTTGGCTCGGAAAATATCATTTTACAGGAGATCCTTGATGCCAACAGCGTGCTGCTTATGTCTTATCTTAAGGGGTATGAACGCGTAAAAGATCTAATCTCTCTTGATGCCGGGACGAGGAGTTTTGAGGGGTCGGAGTTTGTCAGATACAAAGATTTTGTGGGTGATGACTCCCTCGCGGTCTATCTGAGAGATCTTGAATTACGGATTCCTTTAGGAAAAGACCTGTACGATAACATGTAGATCGCTGATTGCCAGGGAAGCGATTCCCCCAATCCCCTTCATCTTTCAATGACCCAGGAATACCTTCTTCGCACTCATCTTATCATATACCTCCTGAGCAGTCGAACGGGTGTGCGGCAGGCGGATATAAAATTTCTCTCCATGATCAGGAAAATGGGACTCATGGAGAACATATTCTTTGTCATAAACTGTGATTTCAACGAGCATGAAAGCATAGAGGGGCTTAAAAACCTTAAGGAAAATCTCAAATTTCAGTATCTTTTCAGATTTACCGATGTAGCTTCCAGAGATCTGAGAGATAAGCTGTTTGATCGTTTTCGTGTTTTTACGATGGATATATCGGGAATGGCGGCTCTTATCGATAGGGAACAGGCCGATAAGGAGAAAAGGCTAACGGTGCTCAAGGCCGTGAAAAAAGGATCTCAAAAAACGATGGACAACATAGTCCGCTTGAAAGCTGGAATGGAATAAAATATTTCTTTATCCTTAAAACTCAATGCCCGCCCGACCTTTGATACCGGAGGCATAGTGATGTTTTATCTCTTTTACTTCGCTTACCATATCGGCTATCTCGACAATCTCAGGCGGGGCATACCTTCCGGTGAGTATCAGGTTTAGCTCAAGGGGTTTATTCTTAATAAGATTCAACACTTCGTCCAGTGATATCAGCTTGAAATCGATGGCTACGTTGATTTCATCGAGTATTACCATGTCATACGCGCTGGACGCAATTATTTCCTGCGCACGTTTCAACCCTTCCTGTGCCAGTTCGATATCCACGGGCGCGGGATTATTCCTCATGACAAAACTGTCGAGACCGAATTGCTCAACGATCAAATCGGGAAGATGCTTTTCCGCGGCAATCACCTCGCCATATTTTCTCCCCTTCATAAACTGGATCATATAAACCTTGAAACCGTGGCCAACTGCCCGGAGCGCCTGCCCTAACGCCGATGTCGTTTTCCCCTTTCCATCTCCTGTCAGGACCATTACAAGGCCGCTGTCATGTTTTTTCGTCACTTTGTCGATGTCGTCGCTCATCCCGTTACACCTTTCAATGGCTGCTTCCTCAAATATTTTTTCGCTACTTCCTCGGCGCAGGTATAAGGGTCGGTTTCCTTCTTAAGCAATTTATCCACCAGATTATCGAATTCGCCTTTGGAAACAAGCTGTTCCAGTATGGGGGCAAGTATGGAGACCTGAAGCGCCTCGTTCAATTCGGCTGTAACCTTACGGCGGACGCGATCACCAAGAAGATCATTTTCCACGAGGTTCCTGTAATGTGCGTCAATATTTTGAGACAATTCTTCAATATTTTTTTCAAATACCTCTTTCTCGAAGAGGTTCCCGACCCTGATTACAGGGGGACGCCATCCGCCGGGGAATGAATCCACCATATTGAGCATATACATCAGTTCCTGGTATAGCTTTCCGGCTCCCTCGCGTTCGGCCTTGTTGATAACGAATATATCGGCCACTTCGAGTATCCCTGCCTTTATCGCCTGAATGCTGTCACCCATGCCCGGGACAAGAACTACGATGACAGTATGCACATGATTCATGATTTCCACTTCCTGCTGCCCCGTCCCTACCGTTTCAACGAATATTACATCTTTTCCCATCGCGTCCATTACATGAACGGAGTCGCCGGCCGCCTTTGAAAGCCCGCCAAGCGCCCCCCTTGTTGCAAGGCTTCTAACAAAGACATCGGGGTCTTCTGCGTGACGCTGAAGTCGTATCCTGTCTCCGAGTAGCGCTCCACCCGTAAAGGGACTTGTGGGATCTATAAGTAGCGCCCCGATTTTTTTATCTCTATTTCTATAAAGGGCGATCAATGAATCGATCAGTGTACTTTTACCAGCGCCGGGAGCTCCGGTCAAACCGATTACGCGCGCTTTCCCGGTAAAGGGGAAGAGGCTTCTTATCGTCGATTTAGCTTCGGGAACATTATCCTCAATGTTTCGTATCAGGCGCGTGGCGGTACGAATATCCCCTTTTCTTATTTTCTCGGCCTTTTTCATATCGTTCCCGGTTTTTATCAAGTCAGCTTCACATTATTGTTTATCCACTCAACTATGGAGTCGAGAGATGCCCCCGGTGTGAATATCTCACTGATTCCCGCGTCGTAAAGCATTTGGAAGTCCTGTTTCGGGATAACGCCTCCTCCTATCACCATAATGTCACTGGCATTCTGCTCTTTCAGCAGTTCCACCACCCGGGGGAAGAGGTATCGATGAGCGCCTGACAGGCAGCTGAGACCGACGACATCCACATCTTCCTGTATGGCAGAAGCTGCAATCTGCTCCGGGGCCTGATGACAACCGGTATAAATCACCTCGAACCCGGCGTCGCGAAAACACCTGGCAAGCACCCTGGCCCCACGGTCATGTCCGTCGAGTCCCGGTTTGGCAACCATAATGCGAAGTTTTCTTTCAGCCATAATTATTGAGTCCTTTCTGCTCTGTCCGGAAGCACGATCCCGATCCCGACATGTCGGGATCAAATCAGGTCATGTCTACGAGAACTAACATCTGTTTATCCGGAAATGGAGATTAATACATTGCCGGATCCTGGTATTCACCGTATACCTCACGATATACGTCACATATCTCCTGAAGACTGGCGAGGTTCTTGACCGCCTCAATGCAATGGGGCATAACATTTTCGCCCGTTTTACACGCGTTTCTTATATCCCCGAGACTCCTCTTGACGGCCTTGCCGTCCCGTTTTCTCCTGACCGATTCCAGACGTTCCATCTGTTCGTTCTCGACACGATCATCTATATCGAGGACGGGTATTTCATCCGTTTCTTCGTTTGCATATTTATTAACACCTACCATCACCTTTTCGCCCGAATCCAGCTGCCGCTGATATTTGTATGCGGCATCGGCGATCTCCATCTGCGGGAATCCCCTTTCGATGGCGGCTACCATGCCTCCCATTCCATCGATCTTTTCTATATATTCCCAGGCCTTTTCCTCCATTTCATTGGTCAGCGACTCAACGAAATACGAACCGGCCAGTGGATCTATCGTGTTCGCCGCGCCGGTCTCCTCGGCTATGATCTGCTGAGTTCTCAGTGCGATCTCTACGGCGTGTTCGGTGGGCAGGCACCAGACCTCATCAAGCGAATTTGTATGCAGCGACTGCGTTCCGCCCAATACGGCGGCAAGGGCCTCAACTGCCGTTCGAACGACATTGTTGTATGGCTGCTGCGCCGTAAGAGAACATCCCGCTGTCTGGGTATGAAAACGCATCCACCATGAACGGGGATCCTTTGCCTTAAACCGATCGCGCATAACGGTGGACCAGATCCTTCGAGCGGCCCTCATCTTACAGATTTCTTCGAAGAAATCGATATGGGAGTTGAAGAAAAAGGAGAGTCTCGGGGCAAAAGAGTCCACGTCAAGTCCTTTTCGTTTGATCACATCATCCACATATTCGATGCCGTCTCGAAGCGTAAAGGCAAGTTCCTGAACAGCAGTGGAGCCTGCTTCTCTGATATGATATCCGCTGATGCTGATGGTATTCCATTTGGGTACGTATTTTGTGCCGAATTCAACGGTGTCGCTGACCAGCTTTACCGACGGCCCCGGGGGGCACATAAAGGTCTTCTGTGCGATAAATTCCTTCAGCATGTCGTTCTGAATCGTACCGCCTATTTTTGTAAGGGGGACTCCCTGAATGTCTGCCGCGGCACAATACATGGCCCAGAGAACCGAAGCTGGCGGGTTTATGGTCATGGACGTCGTAATCCTGTCCAGCGGAATTTTGTCAACGAGTTGCAGAAAATCCTCGAGGGTATCGATAGCAACGCCGCATTTTCCACATTCTCCACGAGCTTTGGGGTCATCTGTATCGTATCCCATGAGTGTGGGAAAATCAAAGGCCGTGCTGAGCCCGGTTTGCCCCTGTTTCAGGAGCAGATGCCAGCGCTGGTTGGTGTCTTTGGCACTCCCCATGCCTGAAAACATCCTGAAGGTCCAATACTGTCCCCGGTACCCCGTCACCTGATTACCCCGAAGATAGGGAAACTGCCCCGGATATCCGATATCTCGTTCGAAATCCATGTCTTTAATATCTTCGGGACCGTATATTCTTTTGATTTCGAGGTCAGATACCGTGGCCCAGCGTTCTTTCTGGTCAGTATGTTTGGCCACGGCCTTTTTGACCTCATCTTCCCACTTCTTCTTCAGTTCAGGGGATTGTTCAAGCACCTTGTTATTGAAATACACGTTTCCCCCTCCTTTCTATTGGGATACAGCCATAATGGATTACATTTAATGGTGATTTCTGCTCGTTACTTTCAAAAATGAGAAAATCCCGGCATTGTCCTTCATCTGCCGGGTATTATTTTCCTAAGGTTTCTCTGGCGATGACAATACGTTGAACCTCCGAAGTTCCCTCGTAAATAGTTGTGACTCGCGCGTCACGGTAGAGTCGCTCAATTTTATATTCAGAGATGTAGCCGTTACCGCCGTGAATCTGGAGGGATTTGTACGCGGCCCTGTTTGCCAGTTCAGACGCGAAGAGCTTTGCCATGGAGGCCTCTCTTGTGAAGGACTCTCCGAGGTCTTTCCTGTTGGCTGCCGACAGGACGAGCCAGTATGCCGCTTCAATCTGCGTAGCCATATCGGCAATCATCCACTGAATAGCCTGAAGGGAGCTGATAGCTTTGCCAAATTGTATGCGTTCCTGAGAATAAGTGACAGCCTCGTCGAGGCATGCACGAGCGATACCGAGAGACTGTGACGCGATGCCGATTCGACCGCTGTCCAGGGCAATCATGGCAACCTTGAAGCCCTGGCCTTTCTTCCCCAGCAAATTTTCTTTTGGAACCCTGCAATCATCAAAGACAAGTTCAACTGTGTCTGATGCGTGAAGGCCCATCTTCTTTTCTCTTTTCCCGATGGAAAATCCCGGCATCCCTTTTTCGATAATAAAGGCTGACAGACCACGAGTACCCTTTTGAGGGTCGGTACAGACGATCAGGTTAATAATATCGGCATAGCTGCCGTTAGTGATGAAGAGCTTTCTCCCGTTGATCAGATAGTGATCATCTTTTTCCACGGCGCGGGTTTTCATGCT
>Ga0222677_1000039_pt1 | contig 79032 bp, 66 predicted proteins | sample AntAcemetagen935_FD_179846 | JGI IMG/M metagenome (GOLD analysis project Ga0222677, IMG submission 179846) | Saline water microbial communities from Ace Lake, Antarctica - #935 | ecosystem: Environmental > Aquatic > Non-marine Saline and Alkaline > Saline | place: Antarctica: Ace Lake... | reverse complement strand
CCTGATCAGTCAGCAGGGAAGGGCTGAACTCAAGAAGGAGGAATAGCCTTTGTGTGCTCTGTAATGCGATGAACCCGACAGGGGGAGCAAGAAGGCAGACGCGACACAAAGAGGCGCTATCCTCAGGTGTCACTTGCAGGTGATTGTCAAAAGATGCGAGGGATACTTTAGCCGACTACGGTCCGCTTGTTCCTGGGAACCGCCCGGTGCGGACCCGCATGCCGGGTGGTGTGGGGGCTGGGGGAGAAATACCCCCGGCTACCCGATTGGAAGCTCTGTGTTGATTGAGAATCCTTGCTGCAAAGACAAGTGTCAAAGTGATGCGCCTGCCACTGCCAACGGCACGAACTCATACGCGTCTCCCTTTGGAGTCAGCGTTCCTATGGCCATCTGCATAATACGGCCCTCTGAAGTACGGGTCCAGAGAACAGCCCGTCCCTGTGTGATTACTCCAGCAACTCTCTTTCTTGGCCCGAGGAGCCAGATGGCCGTAATACCATCACCAGTGGATAACTCCAAGGCGTTTTCGCGTGGCCGAAATGCTGTCCTGGCCTCGATGCTGTTGCCAGAGACTTTCCACAGTCTATCGTCATCCCCTGAGTGGATCTTGAAAACACGACCGTCCTTTGCCACCGAAGCAAGGACTCCTCCGGAACCGTATGAAAGCAATGTCGGCCTCCGTCCCGCCGAGACCTCGGCCAGACGGCCCTCCGAATAACTATAGCGGACCTTTTCGCTTTCCGTCGCAACGACACGCAACGGACTCTGTGCGAGCGACTCAATGGCGAAAGATTGGTTCCTCATTTCTTGGCGCTGTAAAGACTGTGACTTGGAACGGACGTAGTCAACCCGTTCTCCCCGGGGTGATGTGAGGGCCTTGATGAGGCCGCCGCTGTCGAAAATGACAATGACTCCATGCCGCAGCCTGAATGAATACGATCCGTCGTCGTTGCGCAGAAGGTCAGGCCAAAATGGTCCGCCTTCGGGTACATATGTCGTTTCCGTATCCGCTGACAGTTTTCCCGACTCATGGTGGTTGTACCTGAGTGCATTGCCCGTTTCGAACACCTGAATCGTAACCCTCGGTACTCCCTCACTCCTCCGTCCCGCGAACTCGCTCACACCTTGCGCTACGAGAGCTTCAAAAGTCCATCCGCCAGCAAAGACCGGAATTCCATTATCTTTGGCCCAGAACCGCGGCAATGCGAGCGGCAGACTGCCAGCAGTATTGGCACGATAGTCAACGGCAAGGAAGCGACCCACGGGTGTGTCGATCCGCTGGGACGTTGGCTTTGCGGAACCCACGGGAATTCCTACCGCCAAATGATTTTCCCCGCCAGAATTAAAAACGCCCGATATCCCACCCGATTCTCCAACCGCCGAACTCGCCTTCTCGGCTTCGGCACGGACAACTCCCGAAACATCAAGTCGGTAAATGTTACCCTTGTCGAAAAGAATGCCGCCAAGTTCCCACGAATTCCTTGAAGACGCGGGATTTGCAATACGTGGCAGTCTGTCGTTGACCTTAGATGGGTCCATGACTGACCCACCAGTTATATCGGACACAAACCAGTGCCGCAGTTGCCCGTCGACCAGGCCTCTTTTGTCCATTGTGAAGGCAGCCAAGCCTTTGTATCGCTGCACGATAACGCCATTCTGTCCTAGAGCGTCATCAATAATCCCAACGGACCAATCGCCACAGTGTCTTGATTGGCCATCCTTTGGCGCAACGCTGTACTCTCCGATGGTTCTTCCAATCTGCGCGTCCGCAAGCCTGCATGTAGTTTCCCGGATAGTGTTCTTCACGGCCCCGGGAAGTTCTCGTAAGGTCGTCAGATTTCCATTGTGTTTCACGGGAATGTCACTCTCCAGCACGGAGAAAAAGCCCGGATTTTTGAACCTCGTCTCGTCGTTCCAGGTGGTCGTAGCGATGGTGCTTAGGTCCTTTCCTTCCTTCTTATTGACCCTCAGGTCATAGGCGAGCCCGTTTTTCCCAATGATCCCCATGTGTGGAATGTCATCGAGTAGGCCTAGCGTTAGCGGCGGACCCAAAATGTTCTTGCCATGTCGCACAATCAGGTCTCCCGGCTGCGCTGTCGCGGCCGACGTATGTAGCGTTCCGCTTTGGTTGAGACCGTCGCCAGTAAATGCGGTAGGGTTAAGCTCTACATACGTTTTGCCCCCTGCTGAGACAACCTCGAAAGTACTTTCCCTAAGGGGCAATCCATGGTCGACAATTCCACGCGCATTCCGATCGTGAAGGGCAAAAACGCCGGGTAGCTTCTTGGCCAGCTCTTGGGAAACTGATTTGGTTGCAAGGTTCCACATGCTCCAGAGATCGTTTTTCCCAGTGAAAAGAAATGACTCCCCCCCATTCTCGTAGACGCGTTTGAGAACAGGAGTGATCATGTCAGGACCCACTCGTCCTTTGTGGATCTCAAGGCGGTTCACTGTCTCGTGCATCTTTCCCACAGACCAAGCTGCTTCGCTGTGAGCCATGAGATGTGTTTTGCCGAGATATTGAGTATCCTTCGATACTGAAACAATCGAATCGAACGCCATGGCTTGAAGTGTTGAATCGCTCTTCCATTTGGTTGCTTTTCCCATGTAGTCAACGATGTCAACAACTCGGGGCAGATTTTTGTCGAAAAGGTAAGGATCTGATCCAGGCCGAACATCGAAAATTACATCTCTGCCCTCTACCTGCCCCCGTCTCGTATACATGCTGGTGAATGTGCGGAGTTCAGTCGCTGTTTTTGGATTATCGAAGGTCAGACCTCGCTGCGCCCATTGGCCAAGGTCTAAGGGTACTACAATTGGGTTGGGCCGAGCCCTGGCGAGCGCCATCCTCAAGACTTCCGTTTCACCGCGGTCAACACTGCTATTAATGCCCGCACCAGCTATATAAACATCTGATAACCGCTTGGCAGTTCCGACAGTAGTTCCAGGCTCCGGAGAACTGCGAGGGTAGAATGTGCTGCTAAGCAGCGAGGTGTTGGCATTCACGACTGCTATGGCATGCAGTACGTAGTGCGGCAGCAGGTAAGCTTCTTCCAATAGCGCCCAACGCCTGACCGCTCTTGAGCTGTCGTCGGACGTGACGTGTGCCGGGGGAAATAACGGGTCGAAGATGAACGTCGGGGGGGGAGTAAATGGCCCAAAACTGGCGCCTAGAGTCTCAGGGGGCACCAACGGCGATATGTCCGAAAGGACCTCAAGGAACGTGACTACGGATTCCGGGGTATAGTCAATGGAGTCCTGCACGACAAATCGCAGTTGATCCAACCCTTTCGTGCTTCGCGCGAGAATGGCCGAAGGTCGTTTGGTCTTCGCGTGTATCTGCCGAAGTATGTCTGTGAGGCGGAGTTTGCGCCTCTCGGGCGGCAGGCTTTCTGCGAGTTCGACTCCGAATACTGTTGCCGAGCCATCTACGCCGTCGGTTCTGTCCCTGCGAAAACTACCGACCATGGACAACAGATGAATGAATGTTGGAAGGCGTCGTTCCCATTCTGACCAGTTGTTGAGCCGTACCTCGCGGCCTTCTGCAAGCCCAATCGCGCGATCATCGACGAAAACTACATTGATTGACGGTTCAGTTTGTGTCTGTGGAGTTTCCGCAGATACGGAGATTGGGAGCATAAGCACAAGCATGAAAAAAAGGAATGTGGAGCGGACTGCATTTGTGTGCATGGTAGACCTCACTTTCTCATCTGACAGGGATTGACACCACGGCGAAATGCTTGCCAGCAACAACCGCTGTCCACCCGTAGACGTTCGGGGCAGGGCAGGCAGACATTATAGGTGCGGCAAACGAGGGAATCACTGTGGAACGTGGGAGGGTTCCGTAGCGAGGTGGCGACGTCCAGGATGGAGTATTTTGAATGCGGGTCGGAAGACTGGGTGCGATCATACCGGGAACAAGGTTTCGTGTAGGGAATGAAGAAGCCGGTATGTAAGTGTTTCTCGGAGACAAATCAACGCCTCCGATGATGAACTGCTGCATGATGTAGTAGGAGCCCGGGTAGGGGCCGGGAACTTGACGTGAACTCACCAAGGACTGAAGCATAGGTGTTGTCTGAGGTGTGGTGATATCGAGAAGCGGATACTTGGAGAAATGGTCTGTAGGGAAGCCGGACTCCTGATACCATCGGGCGACCTGTACGAGTTTGTGCAAACGAACGAGTTCCCGAAACAAAACATGTTCCCTTGCGTAATGCTCGAAATTGTCCGACAAGTGTTTGCCGAACTGTTTTATTGCCGGATCATCAACCAAGGCCCGGTATTTGACCCTCATTTTGTATGAAGTGAACTTCATGGCATAGCCGTCCAGAGCCACACCTGTTTCGTCCGGCACAAACCACCACAAGCCAAGTGGTTTCGTCTCACCTGCCTTGAGACCCATATCCTCACGGAGTAGGCGTGGCACGGGGCGATAGCCAGGAACGGCGGAACTGACCGGTTTGTGGGTGACATTGTCCTCACCATGTGCAAGGGCTTTGAGCCTTCGGTCCACTTCATAGAGCACTGAGCCCATGTGCGTGTTTTCCGTGGACGGGGGAATGTACTCAATTGGCAGTTTCCGAGTTCGCACAACCCGGTTGATATCATCTTGTGTGGGAATACGGCCGCTCATGGTTCCGATGCTGACACCGGGGCTACGCCCAGCATCTATCACACTCAGAGCAACAACGAAGTCGTCGAAGAGTAGAGGCGGCATAGTGGGTCTTGATGGATCTGACATCGGTCCCCAAATATCCAACCTGCCAGCAATGTCATCGAAACGCGCTCCGTCGATGTCGTCCAACAAGGCAATTGATGCCGCCACGTCATTCCACGGCGAAGGCAGCTTGGCTGACTCAAGTATTTGCTGACGGGCACTGGTAACAGTGGCGGACTGCAGCGGGTATGCTCGAATGCGATTCTCGAGTGTCGTGATCGATGCACAGCCAGTGAGAAACGCTGCGATTATCACGGGCGATAACCGGACGACCAAACGCGAGTACTTGGTGATGCCATACCATGCTTTTTTCATCATCGCTTTCCTCCTCATGGTCTTTATGCTTCCAACGTTACGGATCAGCGGCGCATAAGCGCGTCCGCTGGATTAATTTGTGTACGCCCGGCATGGGCGTGAACTTATGGGGTGCAAGTTCCCTGTACGGAAATCCGGTTAATGTTGAGATTAGCATTAGCAGAAGTACTAGCCGAAGGCAAGGGCGTAGTCGCGAGACTAGGTCTGGAGGAAGCCGGAGCGCAAAGCTATGAGCCGACGAACAGAAGCAGCATATAAGGCCCAGTCTCCGGGTAAGTCAGCACAACATGACTAAGCCCCGGATTAGGGGAGATAGGGTAAATGCTGCGGTTGTGTAGCGAAAGTTCACGTTCTTATCCGGGGAGATCTGCCCAATGAGCATTCGGGCTATGACACAGAAGCCAGCCAGTGAAGATACCGGACGGGCTACCGGTTGAACAAGTCCAGGCGACTATCGGGAACACATCCGCCCGAAGTCGAGAAACGAATCAAAGGGAGTGGACAGGCAGGCAGTACGTGTCGTGGGGCGAAGGCGGCTCACGGGGTAACTCGTGAGACAATCGGGCAGAAGTCAGCAGAGGCCATAGTACCTGATCAGTCAGCAGGGAAGGGCTGAACTCAAGAAGGAGGAATAGCCTTTGTGTGCTCTGTAATGCGATGAACCCGACAGGGGGGGCAAGAAGGCAGACGCGACACAAAGAGGCGCTATCCTCAGGTGTCACTTGCAGGTCATTGTTAAAAGCTGCGAGGGATACTTTAGCCGACTACGGTTCGCTTGTTCTTGGGAACCGCCCGGTGCGGACCCGCATGCCGGGTGGTGTGGGGGCTGGGGGAGAAAAACCCCCGGCTACCCGATTCGGTATTTTCCTATTATGGCAGCCAACCGCCGATCCCAGACCACGCATGGTTCAGTTCGGCGGCAGCAGTGCTGCCGGCCAGGAGCGTCACAGGTCTGAACATCATCTTCATTGCATCAAGTCCCCCGATAGAATGAACATCGGCTCCCACAGCTCTTGCGGTTGTCTTCGACTGCTCATCCAAGAATGTCTCTCGGGCAAACCAGACTTCTATCAGTTGGCGACCCAGCGCCGTCAGTCGGTCATCGTGCCAGCACCACCCATAAAGCAGGGCGTCTCGAAAGTCCTTCTCGTGCGAAGGATTGGCGTCCCGCAGTATCTGAAGTGCTATGCGCACATCCCCTCGCAAAACGGATGCTCCGTTTCCATCGTCTCCCGGATATTCTTCGTTGCCCGCTAAGTAGTTCATGGTTTCCTGCAACTCAGCGTGACCTCGCTTCCAGATCGCCTCCGCCGCCAAACGGCGGACGTCTTCGCGGTCAACCGCCAGCCTTTGAGCCAAGACCAAGCCAATCATGAGTTCCTTTCGTGGGCGAGATCCGACAAATCGAATAGCGGCGCTGCGCACTTCCGCATCTGGGTGTCTCAAGTAGGCCATAGCAAGATACTCGCAGGTGTTTTTCGCTGGACAGCCCCCCATCACAATGGACGGGGCGTTACTCCACTCTGTCTCCGACTTCGGCGGTCTTGGATTGGCAGCCGAAAGTATGGTCGGAATGTCAGGTTTCTTCTCAAGGACGAACGGTCCTGTACCACCAACACCCCACGGGTCGGGCACTTGCACTGTTTTGGCACATGGCGAAGCATCGCTTGGGGTGCTCTCTTTGCCCCTTCCGCTGCGACGGCGACCAAGTAGTCTTTTCAGCAAGTTCATGGCTAATTCCTCGTCGTTGTTGCCCAACGGTTGAGCTGAGACGCGCGCGATTTTAAGCGCGTCGATTCTCAAGCGATTTGTTATGCATTTTTTTGTTTATATGATTCTTTAAGCCATAATGCACTTGCTAAGAAATTTATGGACTTGCAACTATTTGGATGGGTTCCATAATCAAGATGATTAATGTCTCCATGAAGTATTCCATTTCTATTTGGTGCGGCTGTTTTCATTTCGTCGCTAGTAGAGTTTGAACCTTCATGAAACTGAGTCGTTACAGAAAAAGTACTAAAATATGCTTTTGCAATCTCGCTACTATCAAATTTTGACTCAATGGATTTTTCTATTTTATTTTGAAGTTCTTCGCGACGAGTAAATACGCTAACACCAATTAAATCACTAAAAATACCATCTGCTTGAGATAGTAAAAGAGGGATGCAGGCTATATAGTTGCGCCCTTCGTGAAGCTTAAATGCTTCTGTCAGAATTTCAATCCTCTGTTCTGCATTGCAAATGATGAATTCTTTGGTTTGTATATAGGAGTCCTCGAACTCAGACAGCATTCTAATATCAATGTTTTCTTGACTTTCAAGAGAGCGTTGGCTTAATTGACCTGGCATATGTGGAGCCGGATACCAACCATATACAACTGCTTCACTCCATGTTTTAGAGAGTTTCGATGGTAATTCATCAAAAATTCTCCCTATTCGGTTAGCTTGCGCAAAAATGTTACCAATATCGAATCTGCCCATATCAATGCTCTTTGCATAACATATATTATATAGACGTCTACATTTGCTGGAACTGCCCGAAAAGATTTATTGCAAAATGTAGTAATTTTGTCAAATTTTTAATTGTAAATTCTACAATTTGTTGGTAATACCGTGGTTATATAGATGTCTATATAATATGGGGAGGGGCTATGGCTGTCGACGTATTAGCGGATTTTCATGAATGGCCATGAAAGGGCACTTCCCATCTCTTTACTGAAAAGATTTTGAAGCCCATGGTTTTTTGAATTAAATCTTTCTGCCGAAATTAAACGCGCTCTTGCTCAGGCTGAATCCGCAATGGCACTGCACGAAATCATACCCGCTCTGGCGGAAGGGCAGGAACACGAGTCGTGATTCCCTGACGTCTGTGGTTATGCTTTCCAACTGCGGGAAGAATTCGTGCTTTTTGACGGCGAGCCCAGCGAGGGCGATTTTAATGCTTTCGGCGGCCTCTTTTTTTGAGAGACTTACCGGGGTGAGCTGCAGGTTTTTCAGGCGGGTGCTCTCTGTAGGGTTTGGCTGCAGAATGGTCAGTTGTTGCAAGAGTCGGAAAAAAAGTTTGGGTTTTATTTTAAAAGCAGGGGTCCAGAAGCTTAGGCGCTGCTGCTCAAATTCAGATGTGACGGCTTTCGGGAGGTTGGCAAAGCGGATAAGATCGGCATAGGTTTCAAGGCTGAGCCCCTCTATGCGGGTTTGCATGCGCCAGAACGGCACATACAGCATATTAGACTCATTGGTTTCGGCAACTGAACATTCAATGGGCTTTAGCTTTCCGCTTTCAGAATCCCAGACGCTGTCACAATTGTGGCAGATGAAAACACTCGTTTCCTTTTCACCGCTTAAGTCCCAGCCGCATTTTGGGCACATCGCCGGTATAAAAGAAATGTGCCGGCCGGGATCGCGCTTGCCTTTCAGGCTCGGAGCTTTTTCATCAATGGGTATCCTGTGAATGGGCCGGTCCAGCACAGCGTCATAGTAGGTTTTATTCTTATAATAAAACGGCGCGTAGATACAGCTGCAGGTTTCGCCGATAAATTCACGCAGCCAGACCTGCTCGCGGGCGCTGAGCGAATCGATTTTCTGCCAGGCTTCCGCCCGTAGGAGTAGATCGCGGGCTTCTTTTCGGCGGGTGACAAAAAAATCTTTTTGATCGGGGGATACAAAGTGCAGCTTCATGGCCTGAGGTCGCAGGCCCAGCGTGGGCGGTGCGAAATTAAGTTCTGCTGCACAGCGGCTGGTATCCACAACCCGGTACCTGACGGTGTTATTTGCGCAGGTGAAGGCCAGCCCGCGCATGTGCCAGTAGGGCAGGTAGAAAATATCATCGCGCGGAACGCGCGGTGGCAGGCAGAATCGGAAAAATCCGGGCGTCATAAGCAGGTGCCGTACCCGGCAAAACCCGCAGTATAGAACGTGGTCGGTCTCGGCTAGTTGTACCGGCGCCCCGCACTGCGGGCAGGGGTGTTCAACGACCCAGGCGTTATTCAAGCTTTTCCCCGCACTGGTTGCAGAATACTGATTCGGCCAGATTTTCAGATCCGCATTTTTCGCAGAAATGGGCCCGCGGTTTCTGTTGTACCTGCTCCAAGCCGCACTTTGAACAGAAGCGCGCCGCAGGCGGCAGGTTTTTTCCGCAGCTTGAACACTGTGAAAAAACCAGAACCTGGTGGCCGCAGGCGGGACAAAAACGCGCGTCACGGCTGATCGGGTTTTTACAGTCAGGGCAGGTCGCCTCCGGCTGCGTTGTGCTTTGATTCTGGGGTGCGTTTTGAAACATGGGCGAACCCATCATACCCGGCAGCATGAAACCGGCTCCCATGCCCATGCCGGCACCGGCCGCGCCGTCGTTTTCGGCGGCTTTTTCGAGGGCCATGGCTGCTTTCATTTTCATGAGCTTGTTCAGATCATCAAACACGCCCAGCTTGCTTTTATCGTCAATGGCCTGTTGCACTTCAGGCGGCGGGGTAATGGCGTTGATGTAGAGCGACTCCAGGCCAAGTCCATAGCGGCTGAAATCCTTTTCCAGACGTTTTTGCAGTCCTTCGGCCATGGCATCGTATTTGCCGGGCAGGTTGATAAACGAGTCAAGTTCTTCACCGATATAATCATTAAAGCGCGATACAATAACCCTGCTGAGGTATTCTTCAACTTCCTCGGTTGTGTATACACCCTGTGTTCCGACCAGTGAGTTGATAAAGAGTACTGGCTGAACAATCTGAATGTTGAAAAGTCCAAATGCTCGCAGACGGATCAGGCCCAGTTCACTGTCCTTGAAGGCCACCGGGTCACGGGTGCCCCATTTTAAATTGGGGAACACCTTCATGTTGGCAAAATAGACTTCTGCCCTCAGTGGGCTGGTAAAGCCCCAGGGCAGACTGAGGGCCTTGGTCAAAAGCGGAATATTGGCGGTTTTGAGGGTATGGCGGCCGGCCGGGAACGCGTCAAAGGCTTTGCCGTTATAGAAGAAAACTGCAGCCTGGCTTTCGCGTACAATCAACTGCGCGCCGAATTTTATTTCACCGGATCCCTCTTCAGGTATGCGATGAACGAGTGATTGCCCGCTGTCATCAAACCATTCAATGACCTCAAGAAAAACAGTATTGTTGGTTCCCATGGCGTGCCCTCTCAAAAAAAAGGTGATGTGTCTCTCGGGTTGTTGAAAAACGCTCGTCTGCTGCGGTGCGCTACGCCGGCGTACGAAATAGTACGCCTCATTCCTCATGACTTCGCGCGCATTGTATTCAATCATTTTTGAATAGCCCGCAAATGTTTTTTTAGCAATTTGAAATATGACTTTTTTATCACACAAGCAGTGCTGATTAAAGCTGTTTTTAGCTATGGGGCAGGGATAGTAGAACAAGCCGTGAATACGCCGCCTGTCCCTTTGCGCAGTATAGTCATCGTCGTTTTTTAAGTACGGCGTTAATTATTTGGTCAAGTTTCTGCAAAAACAGTGAACGGTCTTGTTTACTGAAAGGCGGCGGACCGCCGCCTTTCTCCCCCAGATCGCGAAGCTCGGAGAGTATCTCCCGTGTTGCCAGTGCGGAGCCGATATTGTCTTCTGTAAAGGGCTTGCCGCTCGGGCCGAGAACACGGGCGCCTTTTGTAAGGCATCTGCCGGCAAGCGGAATGTCGGCTGTAATGACAATATCGTCCTGTGCGGCTTGTTCGGCAATCCAGTCATCGGCAGCATCAAACCCGTCCGATACGACTTCAAGGCGGATGAATTTATTTTGGGGCACGCGCATCCAGGAGTTTGCCACCAGTGTTACCGCAAGGCTGTAGCGCTGTGCCACTCGGTACACTTCATCCTTTACCGGGCAGGCGTCGGCATCGACAAAGATATGCATTAAAAAATCACCGTTTTAATTTGAGACAAATCTTCGCACCTCCAAATTCTATGATGTCACCTGAGAAGATCTTTTTCCGTTTTCTGGTTTCAACCTCTCCATTCACTTTAACAAGGCCTTCTGAGATAACATGCTTCGCTTCACCGCCGCTAGAGACCATATTCTCGAATTTCAAGATTCTGCACAGCTCAACGGGTTCTTCTTTAATTTCTAGTTCCTTCATTATATAAAACCCTCAGTCCTGAATTTTTTGCATAATACGGAACAGCTGTTTCGTATTGCTTTGATTGAATTTTGTAGTTTAGCTTGCAACCTCGCCTCCTGCCATGACATCGGCAGGTAAGCACACTTCCCGATAAATTGAGAGCATTTTATTGTTTGTCATTCGGTCAAAATCCTGCTGCCGCGGCAGGATTGCCAGGCCGGCTACATCGACAGCACCGGGGCTGATTACACAGCGATCATCACCGGAAGCAAAAAAGCAGGCTGGCCGGTGCGTGCGTCGCGGCAGACATGCTGCCGCTAGATTTCCGGGGCGGCCGAAGATAAGCAGGTTGAGTTCCGCTTCCTGGTCGGGCTTGGCGCTGCGGTTAAGGTGAGCGCACATGGTTTGCAGGTATTCAAGAAGCTTTTCGGCGGATGCGGACCTGCACAGGCCGACTCCGCGATTGTCAAGCGTGTGGAAATTCCAAGTCGTGTGTTCATGTTCGGGTTTGTCAAGGAAAGGTTGCAGTTGGCGTTCAAGCGGCAGCATGCCAGCCGGGCATGCCTGGAAATGCAGATGATCGGGAGCTGAAGCGCCGCAACGCGCGCCATTATAAAATGCGTTGAAGCTGCCTTCAAGGTCGGTTACAAGTTTGATCATGGCTGGTAGAGCCGGTGCGAGGAGCTGATCGGTATGGCTGCTGCTGCTGATTACCAGATGATCGTTGAAAATAGGGAAGGGATTATTAAGAATCAGCCAGTTCGGCGAGAGGGGCAGGGCGAGCTGCTCCGGGTACAGATTTGCCGGACATAGAAAACAGGGTCGTTGCGCGACGTCATCTGCGGATACCTTGGCAGTAGTACTGCGGGTGCGCCCGGGATTGTACTGCAGCTCAATATCGCTGTCAGGCAGGTGCAGGATGCGCCGCATGGTTTTGCTTAGCTGCCTGTGTGCTGTTGCCAAGGCCGGCCAGGTCGCGTGCTGTTGCCGGATAAAGGCCTGCAGCCGGGAATGCAGGCAATCGACGTCGCTTTCGCGGTAGGGCAGCAGCTGTTCATCTGAAATTATTTTTGACATGGAGCGCACTCGTAAAATTCAGGATGTTGCGTTGTGCTGCATCTTTAGTCACTGCGGCGTACACCAACAAGCACACCTCATTTCTTCGGATTGGCGCGCCGTGCCTACGAATATTTTACGAGCGCGCCATGAGCCTTTTTCTGCACCATCAGCATGGTTCAGCAGTTCATGCCTGTTTTTTGTCTCATATGAGGATATACCTAAACGTTAAGGTTTTGTCATGCCAATATTTGCAGGAGGCATATTTTTATTTGCTTGACCTCATGCAAATAATATGCAATTATGCAAAAAAATTGATGCTGCTCGGTACTTAAAAAAACGCTATTAAAATTCCTATATAAGTCCAAAGAGTGTCCCCGGGAGTTTTGATCAAAGGCGGACACTTTTTTTTTGCTGGAGATATGTATATGAGATCAAAGCTTTTTCTGTGTGCCATCGTGATATGCAGTTTTATGCTCTGTGCCTGCGGGGAGAAACAGTCTGAGGTTGAAACCGCGGCTGTAGAGATTCAGTCCGAAAATCAACCAGTTCAAGAGCCTGATGTCATGGTTGCCAGTGTGAGTGGCAATGTCATTACTGCGGGTGAGGTCTCTCAGGAAGTGAAGGGTCTTATGGCCCAGTTTGGTGCACGCGTGCCGGCGGAGCAGATGCAGGCACTTGAGCCGAAAATGCGTGAACAGGCTGTTGAAAATCTGATTACAAAGCGCCTGATTCTCCAAGAGGCCGATCAGATTAACATTCAGCCTGGTGAGCAGGAGATTGCAGCTGAGCTTGAAACGGTTACTGCGCAGTTTCCTTCACCTGAGGTTTTTCAGGAGCAGTTGACTGCAATGGGTATCAGCTCTGAACAGCTTCGCAGCGACATTAAAGATCACTTAAAAATTAAAGGTGTGTTTGAGCAGGCCACCGCCTCTGTTGAGCCGGTAACCGACGAGGAAATCAGCAGTTTTTATACTGAGAAGATTGACACGTTTAAGGTTCCCGAGCAGGTTCGTGCCAGTCATGTTCTGTTCACGGTAGAAAAAGATGCCAGTGAGGAAACACGTGCTCTGAAAAAAAAGGAACTTGAGGCTGTGCGTGAGCGGATTGTTAACGGTGGGGACTTCGCAGCGCTTGCAAAAGAATATTCCGATTGTCCCAGCAAACAGCGCGGTGGTGATTTGGGCCTTTTTGAGCGTGGCCGCATGCTCAAGGAGTTTGAGGACGCGGCTTTCGGGTTGTCACCGGGAGAAATCAGTCCGGTTGTTGAATCGCAGTTTGGCTATCATGTGATTAAGGTAACCGAGCACAATGAGCCCCGGACACTTACGTTGGAAGAGGTGCGGGAGGGAGTTGCCGCACAATTGAAGAGTGCAAGGGAAGAAGCCGCGTTTGAAGCTTTTTTACAGAATCTGCGCCAAAACGCACAGATAGAATATGCCAAAAATTAAAGCTTGCAATACAGCACGCCATGTTTATTGAGAAAAGGAAGTGTTATGTCGATTGATGTTCGTGTAAATGGTGATATTGAAAAAGCCATCAGGGTGCTCAAGCGTAAGGTGCAGCGTGACGGCTTGCAAAAAGAGCTTCGTCGCAGAAGGTTTCATGAGAAGCCCAGTATTAAGAAAAAACGTAAGCAGGCTGAAGCATCAAAACGCAAACGTAAAAAATTCTAGGCTTACGCCAGTGTTTTTTTCTCAAGCCGGGAATGTTGTGTTATAGAGTGTAAACGTTTTTACTCTCCACGCGTACGCACGATTATCGTTTTTTGAGATGGAATGAATCTAGGTGGTGCCGGGAGATGTGCGCCGGGGCATTTTTAAAATGTGCGTACACTATTTTCGTGGGTGCTCATTAGGTAAATCTTATAGTTTGCAAGTGCAATGATAGTTTAAACAGGTACTTCAGGCACTGATTGCAGACACAGCAGAAAGGATCTCATGCCGATCAAACTCTATGTAGGTAATGTGTCGTACCGGGCAACGGACGCCGATCTTTTGAAAAAGTTTTCTGAAACCGGGAAATGCCTTTCCGCAAAAATAGTTCTTGATACATTTACCGGGCAGTCAAAGGGGTTTGCATTTGTGGAAATGGCCACTGAAGATGATGCCAAGGAAGCAATCAAGCAGCTGAATCGCACGGCAATGTATGGCCGCGGAATTATCGTCAGTGAAGCCCAGCCCCCGGCTCCCCGCGGCGCTCGCCGCGGGCGTCGTTAAGAGATACGTGCATTTGTTTGGTGCTGTCGCTCCGGTAAGAACCGATGATATGCACATTCTTGAAATATACAAGTAAACCGCATAAAAAAAGCCGACCCTTTCGGGCCGGCTTTTTTGTTTCTTAACCGTTTTTCTTCATGAATTCACGCATAAAATCAGTCAGGGCTTTGACGCCTTCGACCGGCATGGCGTTATAAATCGAGGCTCTACAACCGCCAACGGATCGGTGCCCCTTTAGCCCGCTCATGCTTTCCTGCTCAGCCTGCTGCAGGAATTGTTTTTCCAGCTCTTCGCTGGGCAGTCGCCAGACTACATTCATTGTTGAGCGGCTGGCCTGATCAACAGGACTGCGGTAATAGCCGCCGCTGTTTGTTATGGTATCGTAAAGCATGGACGCTTTTTCATCACGACGGCGTTCAAGTTCGGGCATGCCGCCGATTGACTTAATCCATTTAAGGGTGAGCTGTGTCATCCAGATCACAAAGGTCGGAGGCGTGTTATACAGAGAGTTTCCCTCAATGTGCAGATCATAGCGCAGGTAGGCCGGCAGATCTTTGCGGGCCATGGAGGCCAGACGTTCACTCATGATCACCAGGGCCATGCCGGCCGGGGCTAGATTTTTCTGCGCGCCGGCATATACCATATCGATTTTCTCCCAGTCCAGCGGCCGCGACAGGATTTCTGATGACATATCGCATACCAGTGGAACGGTGCCGGTATCGGGGAACGATTGCCACTGTATGCCCCCGATTGTTTCGTTAGAGCAGAGATGCACATAGGCGGCATTAGGGTTCAGCGTAAGTTCCTGTTGCGCGGGCATGCGGCTGTAGCTGCAATCAGCGCCATCCCAGGCAACTGAGACCGCGCCTACTGTGCGGGCGTCACCAACGGCTTTTTTTGCCCAGGAGCCAGTTGTAATATAATCGGCGCTCATGCCCGATTTTAGAAATGCCAGTGGAATCATGCCGAACTGAAGTGTTGCGCCGCCCTGCAGCAGCAGCACGTGGCTGGTGTCAGGCACCTGCAGTATCTCTCGAAGCAGTGCTATCGTTTCACTGTGAACCGCGTCATACTGTTTTCCCCGGTGACTCATCTCTATTAAAGACATTCCGGAATTTTCGTAGTCCACGAACTGACCGGCAGCTTCCTCGAGCGCTTCCAAGGGCAGGGTTGCGGGACCCGCGGAAAAGTTATAGATGCGTGACATGTTTGTTCTCCTTGATATGGCATGCTTTGCATGCGTTGCGACCGGGCGAGTGCCGATCGGAAGTGTGACAGTATAATGCAGTCCGGGGAAAATTGTCAAATTAAATTGTCAGGCAGCAGGAATGGTTTCGGTAGTTCCAGCGCCTATTTGGTGGCACTCGCACGTTTTTTTTGTTATACATATGAAATGAGGAAAAACGCTCCGGCAACTGAGATTTGAGCGGCACCAATGCTTGCGGACATGGCATTGAAAATGACAGCGGTGCGGATATGAAAAGAGCATTTTCTGCGGATACCTTTGAAAGAAGACAGCGATGAATAGTGTAACGCATCAAGCCATTAAACCGAGCCTGTGCGGGACAGCCCGGGAGCTTGGACCGGATTTCAGCCGCGTTGAGTTGGTTGCGCTCCAGTGCATGGCAGCGGATGCAAGCGGCCTTGTCCATGGGGGGTTTGTCTTCAGCCTGGCCGATTATGCCGCGATGATCGCTGTTAATCATCCAAATACGGTGCTTGGCAGCGCTGATGTTCGGTTCTTGAAGCCTGTCAGGGTCGGTGAGCGGCTGCTTGCCGAAGCTAAAGTGGAACAGCGTGTTGAGAAAAAAATACTGGTGCGTGTCAGTGTGCGGCGGGAAGATGATGAGGTTTTTAGTGGTCTTTTTACCTGTTTTGCACCGCAGCGGCACGTTCTATCAGGCTGTTGAAAAACGCTCATCTACTGCGTTGCGCTTGTCATTCGTCTCTGCGGCGTACAAAAGTACGTCTCATTCCTTATGATCTCGCGCGCCTTGTACCGGAGCATTTTTGAACAGCCTTTATATGCGCACCGTTGTAGTGACCCGATGGGATTTTTCATAGCCGGATGCCAGCGAGGGTCTGTGATGTTTTGAACCATGATCTGATAGAGCAGGAGAGATAGAGTATGTTTGAAGTTACCGAGAGTGCCCGGCAGAAGCTGAAAACGTTTTTCGCAGATAAGGATGTTCAGCCGTTGCGCATCTTTTTGAAGACCAATACCTGCGGCGGACCCCGATTGGTAGTCGGCATTGATGAGCAGCGTGATGGAGACAGAACATTCGAGGTTGATGGGCTTACCTATGTTATTGAACATGGCTTTTTTGAGGAGATAAAGCCCCTCACGGTTGATTTTTGTAATAATAATTTTAGTGTCAGCGCGGCAGTGTCTTTTGGCGACGGATCCTCCGGATGCTCCGGATGCGGTTCAACCGGATGTGATACGTAGCTGCCGGACTGGAGCAGGCTGTTGGAAAACGCTTGTTTTTGAACATTCTATTTTAAAACTTTTTTACCATCCTGCGTATAGCGATGCTGGTCATTTCTCCTTCAATTCGTATTCCCTTTAATGAGATTTCATTTGAGTTTATACGTGCGTCTGGTCCGGGCGGCCAGCATGTTAATAAAACCTCCACAGCAGTTCAGCTTCGTTTTCATATTGTTAACTCCCCCTCGCTGCCCGAGGATGTTAAGCGGCGTCTGATGCAGTTGAGCGGCAGTCGGCTAACCACAGAAGGTGAGTTGATTATTACTGCCCGGCGGTTTCGTTCACAGGATGCCAATCGCCGTGATGCACTGGAACGGCTGCGCTCTCTTATCGTGCGTGCAGTCTCCCCTCCGCGCCGTCGCCGTTCGACAGGTGTGCCAAAATCCTCGCGCCGTCGCCGCCTGACTGCAAAGCGCATGCGCGGTGAGGTCAAAAAATTGCGTGCAAAGGCAGGCAGCGAGGAGTGAAGGGGTTGTGAGTTCGGAGCTTGGAGTTAGGAGAAAAGTCTTTTAAGGTTTGAGAGACAGCGGTGAAAAAAAGTCCGTAGGTTCAATGTGGTAGGGTGCATTGCGATGCGGCATTGTGTCCTGTAAGGAAGGTCTGATATGCAATTCGCTCAGATAACGGCTTCCAGCGCCTCAAGGGGCAGGTGCTCAATAGCTTTGACGAGTTGAAAACGGCCCCCGCCGAGACGGGCGATTTCACGGGCTACTCTTTGGTTTTCATCAATCCCGTCGGTTTCCGGGGCAATATACACTACGGATATTTTGATAAGTTCGTGGCTGGTTCGGGTGGCTTCCCGCAGGGCATGCTGCGCGCCCATGGCCCGTTTGGTCTCCATACTGGTTTCGCGTGAAAATTCAGCTATGCGGCTGTAATAGTCTGTGCCTTCAATATCGTCCGACAGAGCTGCGTTAGGCTCGCCGTCCGTAATCAAAATGATGTATTTCGGGTTTCCTTTTCTGTTTTTTTGAAGCATTCGGCGCGCCGTAGTCAGACCGTTGCCTATATTGGTAAACTGTTTGGATCTCATTTGCATGGTTGCTTCCAAAAGAGGAGTGATCGTGTCGGTGAGCGGCACCATGACATCGCCCAGATTGGAAAAGGCGACAATGCCGACACGGTCATGTTTTTCAATCGCGGCTTTGCACAGTTCGGCAACAGCCATTTTTGCGTAGCGCAGTTTGCCGCCTTCCTTCATTGAGGCCGAAATATCAACGCATACGGCAATATCAAGCTGGTTTGACGGTCGTTTTTCAAAAGCGCGCAGATCCGTATAATTTATGTCTTCAACGGTTTTGCCTTTGCGCATGATCCGGCGCAGGGTATGGCGCATTGAGATGTCGCGGAACACATCACCGCGGCGATAGCGTCTTATCTCGGACTTGTCGGTTTCATGTTCGCGCTTGAACGCACGCTGTTCGAGTACCTGACTGTCCCGGCGGCGCACCAGGCCTTCGAGCAGGCCATCAAGTGCGCGATGGGTCAGGTTAAATTTGAGCCGTCCCTCGGTTGAAAGCTGCAGGCTGCCTTGTTCTTCGAGCTGATGCAAAATTACCTTGAGCTTTTCGTAATTAACTTTGTCTTCTGAAACCGGAATGCCTTTGTTTTCATCAATGGTGTAGTGTACATAGAGGTCTTCAACAGAGCTTGATTCGGAACGGCCTTGATGCTGAAAATCCATCAGTTCGGCAAGCATGTCGGCTTGTTCCTCGGCAGACATCGGCATCGGCATGGTTTCGCCTTTGGCATCAGAAGACTGTGGCATAGAATCTGCCTTCGAAAGGGCTTCGGCCATTTCCTCTGCGGAGAGATCACCTTGATCATGGGCGTTTTCCAGGCCGTCACGGTACTGCTCCTGTCCGGCAGCGCTCAGGGTCATGCCCTGGTCGTCGGTTTCTTCCAATAGGCCTCGTTCGGTCATCTGCTGCATCATATCTGCAAACATTTCTTCAGTGTTTGCCCCATCGTCTGTTGGGAGGGCATCACTAAGGGCCTGCTGCACCATGGGATGATTCATAACCTCTTCAGAGAATTCCGGGTTGTCAAGCGGCAGAGCTTCATCTGGCTCAAGTTGTCGCACGCCGGCATCCATCAGGCCTTCCAGTGCCTGTTGGAGTTCATCGCCGGTTAACGCGCGCAAAGGTTGCCGGGCAGGTGTATTCGTCTGGGGATCCAGTGCAATACCGTAGATTATGTGGCTTACCAGAGATTTAAAGATTTCCTCCCAGTCGGGTCCCGGACCCTGCACAAGGCCGGTTCGATGTGTAAAGGCTATTGCGGCGGCCTGGGCCAGAGTCGCACGACTGATTGAGCCGCGCAACAGGGCGAATCCCTGCGCAATTTCGCGTGCTGCAAGCGTGGCGCGCACGCCCGGATGGCGCTCAACACGTGGATGCTGGCGTAAGGCTTTTGCAATGGAGGCAATAAGACGGTCAGCTTCTTCCAACTCGACTGTTTCAGCCATGCGTTCAAGAATTATCGCGAGCAATGCTTTATAAGCTGTTTTTGACAGCGGCGCCGCAGCGTCAGGATCATCCCGGGCAGGTGCTGCCGCCCGGGTTATTTTTGAAAGCGTTCCGTCCGGTTGCGGCTCCGGCGCGCAGCTGAGCTCACTCAGCGCGGCAGGGGCCTGCAGAAAGGTTTTAATCAATGCCGGCAGGTCAAGGCTGGTTTCAATGTGATGCAAAATCAGGATTGGCCCCTTGAGCGCTTTGTCGGACGCGGTTGCCAGCAGCAGTTCATAGGCCCGGCTGGCCAGAGCGCATGAGCGGGTGATACAGTTTTCGCGTTCCATTCCCAGCTGCAGTCCGGAGGCGAAAAGCGACTCCATCATGCTGCCTGCCAGTTTTTGTATGGAGTCAGGGGTACGGAAAGAAGAGGCCTGCGCGGTAAATTCATGACCCAGCGTGCTGAGCATCTGGCTGTAGGTATGCTGGTGCTTTGAGGTAATCAAATGTCCCGGAGTGCCCAGCGGCACGAGCGGAATTTTGTTTTGATGACAGTGCAGCGCAACGGCCGGTAGAAAATCATTCGGCTGCATAACGGTTTCCGCGACCGGGTTGCCCTGATGATCGTTCAGCACACTGTGTCCGGCAATTCCAAGCGAGAAATAGAGAGAAGAAGCATACTGGAGGGCTGCGGTTGTTTCAAATGCGCTGGCATCAAGTGCGATGACCGATGGCTTGAGTTTTTTGAGCAACGAATTCAGGTAGCCTTGAGCGTTTTCCTGTGGGAAGAACGGCAGCAGGTGAAAGGTCTGCGGTTTGAAGGTGCGCTCCGGGATTTCGAATGATTTCCCCATCAGCCAGCTCTCTGTGAGCCTGTGCAGTGTCGGTGCGTGTTTTAATAGTTGTCCCAGAACAGGCAGGCCCTCGGTTTTAGGGGCTGCAGGTATTTTGAGACGGCGGCGCAGTCGCGTGGCAATATCTTTCAGGTCTGCGCCTTTGAGCAGGGCCTGCTGCAGATCTTCCGGGGTTATGGTGATAAGCCTGTGCATCGTCTAGTCCATTAGCAGGCTGCCCTAAAACGTTCATCTGCAGCGTTGCGCTCACCATTCGTCATTGCGGCGTACGCAAAAGCACGCCTCATTCTTCATGATTTCGCGCGCCTTGCAGCTAAGCTGTTTTGAACAGCCTGTAGAAAAGTGCTTTTTTAACGAGCAATTAGACACACGCGCTACTGTTTGCGCGCCTTGCCTGCGAACATTTTATGAGCGCGTCTATCAATGTAACGTTTTTTAAATTTTACGGTGCAGTCAATTTTTACGGGCTGCGTCAATGATTTTCTCAACCAGCACATCCTGCTTTTCATAGTAGCGTGATTCGCTGCTTACGGCCAGCCGGCCTTCCAGAACACGCCTGGCTGCGGCTTCTACATGGCTGGATGTTACTTGCTTCGTGTTTTTCAGGCGTGCCAGGGACTGGGCCTGTTCAAAGATTGACAGGCTTGCTCGTACGCTCGGGAGTCGGTCGAGTTCGTCGGGCAGTGCTCGTGCTGCGTTTGAAATCGCCACCGATTGGCGGATAACAGCGCTTGAGACCTTGACGCCTTCGATGCGGTTGCCATAGCGTTCCAGTATCTCGATTTCCTGGTCGGAGGAGGGGTAGCTGATGCGGACTTGCTCAAAGCGATCTGACAGTGTTTCACTGACTCGCTCGGCGCCTGCATAATCCTCAGGGTTTTCGGTGGCTACTACCAGGGTGTCAACTTCGCTGTCAAGGTCAAAGCCTGCAATGGTTGTTATGCCTTCTTCGAGGACCTGCACAAGCGTGTTTTGCGTGCGCTGTGGTACACGATTTAATTCATCGATAAATACAATTTTCCGATGGGCTTTTTGAATTTTCCCGGGTGTATAGGCCCGCGCGTCCTGAATGCCCAGCTTCATGGCTAAAACCGGATCAAGATCGCCCATGAGGTCTTCGGGCATCATCTCCGGCGATCCCTGGATGCGTATAAAGCGCTGCGTGCCGGGGACCGTTACTTTTTTAATTTTCTTCTTGCCGGTACAGTCCGGGCAGGCCGGTTTGGATGGGAGGCAGTTGTAACGGCACTCCGCAACGGTTTGCATGGATGGCAGCAACGCGGCAATAATTTTTGCTACGGTTGTTTTGCCAATTCCGGGAGGTCCCTCTAGCAATAGATGCCGTCCGGCAATCAGCACGGCCAGTATTGATTCTCGAGTCATTTCATTGCAGTAAAATCCCTCAAGAGGATCCTGCTTTTTCGCGATTTTAGTTAAAATTGCATCGCGCAGCTCCTGTCGTAGCGTTTTGGGGGGCATGGCTATGTCTCCTGTCCTGTGTGTGTCCGGTTAAAAGCATCCAAGCTGACAGTTGCTGACCTTCAATTGCAACACATCCATAAATTTGCGAATGTTTTTTAAGGGGATATCGTGTTTTGTCCCAAACTTTTGTGCCTGTGCACACGCGACCCTGCCGTTAACGGCAAGCGCGGTGAGTTCCTGCTCAAGTTCTACGCTCATCCAGTTTTCGCGCTCAGCGGTAGCAAACATATCCGGCTTTGACATTGTAGAGTCTCCTGCGTAGTGTTTAAACTCGAATTAACTTACTTTTTATCATAGCATGGAGAACACGCTCGGGCAAGGAGGTTGAAATCCCTGTTGCAACAAACAAAAAAAGCCGACTCCAGGGAGCCGGCCTTGTGCTGTTTGTTGTGGCTGCAGTGTGTTTAGAATGCCAGGGTGAGTCCGGCTACCACAGTGTATGCTTTTGTTGAGTTGCGTCCCCAGAAATCGCGCTGTACGCCGAATCTCAGGCGATGCTTTTCAAGCGGCACGATGGCACCGACGGTAAATCCCAGTCTGTCGGAATCAGCGTTTGAACTTAGCCATTCGTGGGCGTAGTTTGCCTCAACCACCGGTTGCATGAATTCCAGGCCCGTGTACCCGAAGGCGACATTGCTGTCAAGGGTTCCGCGTGTCGCGTCCATTCTTCGGCCGAATTCGGGTGAATAGTAATCGCGTGAACATCCGAAGGGCAATAGGTAACCAACGTCGGCGTTCATGGTCCATTCTTCGTTAAAGTCTTTGGTTAAAACCAGCTGCTGCTTGAGAGACCAGGCATTTCGGCCAACATTCAGGCTTCCGGTGCTTGATTCCTTGCCAGTCGGAATGCCAAGTCCGACCACATAGCCCAGGCTGAGACCGCGCTCATCCTGGTAAAAAAGATACTTGACGTCTATTTCCATATCCGTTATGCCGTTGCCACTTTTGTCTGCGTAAGGATACTCTCTATCCCGTATGTCGGCCCAGCCGATGCGGGCAGTAATATCCATTTTATCCATCAGGCCGTAGGTTACGGCAATCATGGCCTGCTGGTATTTCATCTTGCCGCGGGGCTGACCTGTTGTGCCAAAGTTGTTATTAAATGCACCGCTGTGCTTGCCGATTTGGTCAATGAAGAGATAACTCAGGTCAAGTTCAATTGTGCCAGACTCAACAACTGATGCGGATTCTGTGTTCAGCTTTTGGTGCCGGGCTCTTTCGTTTGCTTCACTGAGGGTATACTGGGCTGTTACGAGAAACACGGTAATTAGAATAATCTTAAACATTGTTTTGGTCATGGCGTTTCCCCTTCACCAAGTTTATATTTATAGTGTTCAGTAATGCGATGTGTGTGTTTTTTCTATTTTATAGCAAACCTTTTTTCATTGAAAAGCTGCTACTAAATGGAATGATTTATTCTACTTTTATAAGGAATTCATTTGAAATTATTTTTAGTTTAAATTACTTTATCGGTCATTGCAAGATTTTTATTGATTGTTTTTTCAGCATTTAGAGCAGGACAGGGCAGGGCAGGGCAGGGCAGGGCAGGGCGATGTTGAGTTTCGATTCTATGGTGTATATGCTTTTTGTTTTTGATGGCCTTGATGCAGTGGCAAACTGATTTTTAGCTGACATGTGAGTGTAGATAAATTCTTGTATTATTTAGATGGGTACTATTTTATAATTAAAATTGTGAAATCGGCGGAGCGGCCTGCTGATGCAAATCGTTGAGAATCCCACCTTATTTCAAGGATTTTTGTATGGATGACGAAAGACGCAAGCGCATTCGGGTGTCGCTGCAGTTTTCTGTTACGGTACGTGTCGGAAGTGAGGAGGTTCCCGTACATACTTGGGATGTGAGCCTTCGTGGTATGGGCTGTACGCCGGATAGGCGTTTTAAGCCTGAAGTGCCCTGCAGAGTACAATGGATTCTGGGTTCAGGGACTGAATTTTTTATTGACGGCAGTATTGTGCGATGTACGGAAACTGAGGCCGCTATCTTCTTTGACAGCATGGACGAAGAAGCTTTTTATCATCTTAAACGTCTTATCCAGTATAACATGGACGATCCTGACGTTCTTAATAAGGAACTGGTTGAATAGGTTGTGCCGGCTGTTGAAAAATGCCGGTTTGTGGCGTACAAAATAGTAGGCCTCGGTCCTTCAGATTGCCTGCAAGCAGGTGTCAGTAGACCGCGCATGCCTTGCCCCGGCGTTTTTGAACAACCAGTAAAATTCTGCTCATGGCATACCGGTTGACACGGGCCGACAGGGCCTAGTATGTGTGGTTTGTGCTTGACTCAAGCTCCCGTTGTATTATCTGTACATCAATCCAGGCTTCATTCTTTAATTCCGGCCTGTGCAGCAAAAGTTCGGGGTGATGGGTCGGCATCACCAGAATACTGCCCATTTGGTACATTTCCCCTCGTGGCCGCTCGCTTTGAAGTTCGGAATCCTGCAGCGCCCGGGTGGCAAGCGGGCCGAGTGCACAGATAATTTCAGGTTGAATGATTTCAATTTCTTGTTGCAGGAAGGGCAAACAGGCCTCAACACTAGCATCACCGGGTTCGCCCTGTGGAGCAAGGCATTTGACAACACTTGTCAGGTACACCTGGTCGCGCTGCAGTTTGATAGCCTCGATAATGCGTGTTAATAGCTGTCCGCTTTCACCGGCAAAGGGATGTCCCTGTGTATCCGAGGTGCTGTCAGGGGCATCGCCGACAAACATGAGCCGGGCTTGTTCATTGCCCTCACCGAAGACAACATTGGTGCGGCCTTTGCAGAGTTGACAGCGTTTGCAGTCCGCACTCTCCTCGCGCAGTGATTCAAGTCGGGCTGCCGGGCCAGAGCGCTTGTTGACAGTATCAAACCTGAGGCCTGTGCGCTGCAAACTGCGGATATGCAGTCGCAGGTTTTCAATACAATCATCAAGCGTGGGTTGTTGCGTGGACATGATTGATACTATCCCAGAATGTACGGTTGCAAAGTTGAGGGGCACGTGAACCAGTTACCCGCACATTCGGATTTGAGTGAAAAAACGTTTAGGGTTTGATGTCGGCACGGCTTTCAGCCGTGCATAGTTTGCAGTTTACGCAGACCAGGAAATTTTTCGCCATATTGTATTCACGTACACCATTTCCGGTCTATGGTCAGCCCTTGTATGCTCAATTGTTCGGCAATGAGGGCAGCAGCTTTTTTATTCTGTCCAGAATCGCATGCGCCAGGAGTGCCTTGGGCATAAGGGGCAGGTGTTCCGGATCAGCGTCGGCTGTCAGGATGCAGACCTGATTGGTATCGCTTTCAAACCCGGCTTCCGGGCGGCTGATATCGTTGGCAATAATCATATCAAGGTTTTTTGCGGCAAGTTTGCTTTGGGCATGCGCAAGCATAGCATCTGTTTCTGCCGCAAATCCGACCAGCACACGGCCCTCTTTGTTTTCTCCCAAGCCAGCCAGAATATCGGGATTGCGCTCCAGGTCCAAACTTAGCGGTCCGGCCTGTTTTTTCTTTTTTTGCTGCAGTTGTTCGCCGGGCCGGTAGTCGGCCACGGCTGCCGCTTTTATAACCAGGTGAGCGTCTTTATAATGGTTTTCAACAGCTGCGGCCATTTCGCGCGCGTTCTCTACCGCAATATAGGTGACCCCGCACGGGTGTGACAGCGCCACCGGGCCGCTCACCAGCGTAACGTTTGCGCCGCGCCACTGCAGAGCCCGCGCCAGGGCATAGCCCATTTTGCCCGAAGACGGGTTACTGAGGAAGCGGGCCGGGTCAAGATATTCGCGGGTGGGACCGGCGGTAACCAGCACATTCAGGCCGGTATAATCCTGTGGGGACAAGAGCGCTGCAGCCCGTTCAAAAATCATATGTACGTCCGCCAGACGGCCTGTGCCCTCAGTGCCACAGGCAAGCTCACCGCATTCGGGTTCGATAATATGACATCCGCGATTAGTTATTGTGCGAATGTTTTCCTGTACTGCCGGGTTGTTCCACATATTTACATTCATGGCCGGAGCAATCAGCACTGGGGCAGTAGTAGTCATAACAACGGTTGAAAGCATATCATCGGCAATGCCGCCGGCGATTTTGCCGATGCTGTTTGCGGTTGCGGGTGCGATAATGAAGAGGTCGGCCCGTGAAGCCAGAGAGATATGGCCAATTTCGCGTTCATCCCAGAGATCAAAAAGCGAGACTGCTACGGGATTTTTTGTCAGGGTTTGCAGTGTTAGCGGGCCGATAAATTCGCGCGCGGCCTCTGTCATGATGCAGTGCACATTAGCGCCAGCCTTCCCTAGCAGGCGTGCCAGTTCAGCGGCCTTGTAGGCCGCAATGCCCCCGGCAATCCCCAGCACAATGTTGCGTCCTGAAAACATGTTCTCCATTGTGTTATTCCCCTCAGGGTTTGCAGATCGTGGTTGTATCAGCTGCTTGGCCATAGTGCATGCGGCTATCGGCAGCTTTCAGCACTAAGGTGTTTCGGGTGGCGTAACGGTTAGATTAATCACCGTATCCTCCACAGCGCCGAGCGTCAGCTTGTAACCGCCCAGTTCGGTCCGCAGCGCTTTTTGCACGAGCGTAGTTCCATCGACGCTGCTCACGATATCGGCTTGACGGACGTTTGCGTCGGTAGTATCGCGCACATCAATTCGAACGATTTCCGGTAGGGCAGCGCGCAACAGACTGAAAAAATCCTGTGCGTATGATTCCGGCCGGGCACCGGGAAAAGTGCAGCGCAAGGCATAGATGTGTCTTCCGCTGATTGCAGGAAGCATTCTGTCAAGGATATGTTCCACAATTCGGGAAGAGGCTTTTGCAGCGGCATCCCGGGCGGCTGCATCCTGATCGCTGTGCATGCCGAGAGAATTGGTTGCGGTCTGTAGAACCAGTTCACGCATGTGAACGTCAAGCACTTCGGCACTCATGTCGCACTGCATCTGCGTAATGGATGCGCCGGGCTGTGCAGCGGTCTGTTTTATGCTGGCTTTGGCCAGCACAACAATGTCTGCTCCGGCCTGGCGTGCAACCCTTAGGACGGCTTCGCGCCCGGGGAATAGTTCATCCTCATTTGGTGTAAGTGGTTCAAACGGAATAGTCCCGTCATCAATCACACCAACCCCGCGTTCGCGAAAGAAAAACGCCATTTGCTCCCCGACATCAACCGGCAATATCCGTTTAGCTGGGTCTGCCGCCCACCAGCCACTATATTCTTTATCTGAAGAAGCCTCGGCTATCATCAGGAGCACCTTCATTTTTTGCTGCACCGGGCCGTTTATTCCGATGGACTCGAGATCGTTGCGCATGAGTTCGTCCTCAATGAAGGCCTCAATCAGGATATGGTAGTTACCTGACAGCGTGGTTTCATTGAGAATTTTAAAACGCTGCACATACACATCCGGCCGGCTGATAAAAAGATTGTGCAGGGTTACAAAAGAGCTGCTTAGTTTTTTAAGGGGCATCTGGTCGGCCAGTGCCGTCAGCACAGCTTTTTGCTGCGCATCGGTCAGGGCCGTGGTGCGGGCTGTGGATATGTTGCCGTCGAAAACGGGGGCTATGCCGCGTGCCGTATAGTTTGAGTCGAGACTCTGCGAATGTGTCTTGCCGGGTGCAATAACCAGCGCAAGCGCAATGCACATGGCGGCAGCCCTTAAGAGATTTAACCTTTTAATATTCCTTAGTATATTCAGCATGGTGCCATGATAATCAAGATTCACCCTTTATTCAAGGCTTTTTTTACGGAACGCTCAACCAGATCCTGCTCCCGGGGAAGATTGATCCAGCGTGCTTCCGGTACGCGCTTTAGCCAGGTGATCTGGCGTTTGGCAAAATGCCTGGTATCTTTTTGCATACAGCGCTGTGTTTCATCAAGACTGCAGGCACCGTTCAGATAGTTCACTACATGGCGATAGCCGATAGCCTGCATGGGTTTTTTTGTCTCAGCAATACCTCTCTTCCGCAATTCGCTCACTTCCTGAACGATGCCGTCGGCAAACATCTGGTCCACCCGTTGATTGATGCGGCGGTAGAGTTCCGGGCGGTCGCGGTTCAGGCATAGTCTGAGGGCATTGTAGGGCGCAGGACGGAACTGGTGTGCGGCATGATGTGCGGAAAGAGGGGTGCCGGTTGTTATAAAAACTTCCAGCGCACGTATAATGCGCAGCGTGTCCTGCGGCTTTATTTTGGTTGCTGCTTGTGGATCGACCTCACGCAGACGTTCATAGAGCTTTGCCGGATCCTGCTGCTGCAACTGGAGACGAATTTGCCGGTCGCCTTCGGGAGCGCTTGAAAGTCCGTGCAGCAGTGCTTGTACGTACAGACCGGTGCCGCCGACAATCAGGGGAACGCGTCCGCGAGCGGCAATAGCCTCTATGGCTGTCCGGCCCTGGCGTAAGTAGTCTGCGGCATTGAACTCCTCATCGGGTTCTGCCACGGAAAAGAGATGGTGGGGGACCAGCGCCTGTTGAGCAGTATCCGGTTTGGATGTGCCGATGTCCATGCCGCGATACACTTGCATTGAGTCGGCATTTATGATTTCCATAGAAAACAGATTTGCCAGTTCCAGGGCAGCTCCGGTTTTACCGACACCGGTTGGTCCCTGTATGACGACGATCGTAATTTTTTTATCTTCCGGCATACCAGACTCCCGTTTTGCCGGGGCACTGCGCCCCGGGCGTTTCTCAGCACAGGCGCTCTTTTCGCTTGACGCGCTTGCATGCGGCATTATATAACGAATTTAGTCTAAAAAACAAAAGTATACGGATGTTTTGAACCCATTTCTTCGGGGGCTTTGTGCATATGAAAGAGATCACTGTTCTTGTGGTAGATGATGACCGGGATGTTTTGAGTACTCTGGTTGAGATACTGACTGAATTGCGGCTTAATCCCATAAGCGCGGGAAACGGTCTGGAAGCTCTTGATATTATAAAGACACGCAGTATTGATTTGATGATTACCGATCTCATGATGCCCAAGATGAACGGATTTGAACTTATCTTGCGCACGCGCCAGCTCAATGTGAATATACCCATCGCTGTTATTTCAGGTCATGGAGAAGTGCGCAATGTCGTGAATGCGCTCTCACAGGGAGCCTACAATTTTATCACTAAGCCTTTTACGATCAGGGAGATTGAAAACATTGTCAAGCGTGGCCTGCGATTGCGTGAATTTTCACTGGGAACGCATCGTCTGCTGGAAGGTATCCGCAACAGTACGGAGATGTCAATACCGAGTTATCCACATTTGTTGCCTTCAGTCGCGCTGTATGTCGTGCGGGAATGTCAGTGGCGCGGCATTGAGGAGGAAACCTTTTTGGGGAATATCTCTATCTGCGTTGACGAGCTGCTTAATAATGCCCTGATGCATGGTAACGATCTTGATGAAACCCGGAAAATATTTGTTAGTATAGTGTTTGATCAGGAAAAGGTTACGGTCAATATTGAGGATCAGGGTGATGGTTTTGATTATGCGAAGATTGTGGGGGAATTTACCGACAATGCCGAAACGTTGCCTGCCCGGCGCGGTCTTTTTATTGTTCATTATTTGATGGATGAAATGTCTTTCAATGAAAAGGGGAATAAGGTGACTGTGGTAAAGTACTTACATCCCGAGGTCAATCGGGTATTGCAGTAAGGATCTGAGCGGGGTGGATTGAAGCGGAGGTTTTGCTAATCGCGGAACAAGGCCATAATATCATCAACATCATCTTGTTCTTTGAGGTCTAACGGTTTATCTATATGAAGCGTCTGCATGCAGACGTCAATTCTTTTTTCCACATCATCCAGGCGCAGTTCCAGCTCCTGGATATCCTCCACCGAATTATAATACATCGAACAGACCGAAATCAGGGCATTCAGGTTCAGGATGACTTCCCGGATGGAAATTTCACATGATACCGTAGATCGGGCAGCCAGCAGGGAGGTTTTGCGGGCAATCTTTGTGAACATGTTGAAACCCATGGACGCGGTTCCGCCGATGAGCCGGTTTAGTTTGTTGGTGAGTTCATTCAGGCGAGCGTATTCATCATTGTTGGGGATATCCACACCGCGTAAGGACGCGCCAAGACGCTTTAAATCCGAGATCAGAGCCTGTGCCTCTTCCAAAAAACTCGTAAGAGTTTCATTTTCCATCTGTATTCCGAGGGGAAAAAATATTATGCTGCATTAATTTACTAAACTTATCGGCTCAAGGGTAGAAAATATTACATTTTTAATAAAATATTGCAAGAGGTATTGCTGGGAGGCGTTTTGAGGGTGTGTGCGTGTTGGATGCGTGTATTAACCGGCTTCATAAGCCGTTTTTGTTATTTTTGAGAAAATGCGTTTGCCCAGTCGTGTTATGTCATCGCTGATCAGGTAGAAGCAGGGGAGAAACAGCAGATTTAGCCAACTTGCAAATAACAGGCCCCAGACGATGGCAATAGCCATGGGGGTCATCAGCACTTCCCTGCCGCCCAGCCCCAGCGCCAGCGGTAGGAGCCCAAGGGTAGTTGTAATCTGGGTCAGCATGATGGGCCGCAGCCGCACGCGGCAGGCCTCGACAACTGCATCGAAAACCGGAAGCGGATTGCTTCCGCGGTTGCGTGCATTAATAAAGCTTATGAGCATAATTGAATCGTTTACCACAATGCCTGCCAGGGCGGTGACGCCCATAAAGGCCATCATCCCCATGGGGGTTTGGGTAAGGACCAGCCCGATAAATACGCCCAGAAGCGAAAAGGGTATGCTGAGCATGATCATAAAGGGCTGCAGGAATGATTTGAACATGGTTGCCAGAATCATATAGATCAAAAACAGCGCTATGCCGAAGGCGCGGAGCAGTGATGACATTGATCTGTTTGTATCTTCGACTTCACCGCCATACATAAGGTTGTATCCGGGATAACTCAACATATACACCTTCATGCGCCGGTCAATTTCTTTTTGCGCGGCGTGCGGGGTTATCAGCTCGTCGATAGTATTGGCGGTGACGTTGATAACGCGGCGCTGATCAAACCTGCGGATTTTGCCAAAGCCGCCTGCGCGCCGCAATTCGGCGACATTTTTAAGGGGAATGAGAGCTCCGTCGCTGTTTTTGACCTTGAGTTCAAGAATGTCTGAGGAGTTTGCCCGGAAACGTTCATCGAGCTTAACCACGACATCGAATTCCTCGTTGCGGTCGTCGAACGTGGTTGCTATGCCTCCCATGTGGGCATATTGCACTCCGGTTGCGACATCCTCGACGGAAAGACCGTAGATCGCAGCACGATCCTCGTCAACGAAAACGCGCAGTTCATCCTTGCCGGGGCGGTAATCATCTTCAATATCCGTGATGCCGGAGATCGGGGCCATCTCGGCTTTTACCTGCCGGGCAATGCGGGATAAAATTTCAAAATTATCCCCGGTGATGCGCACCAGCACATCGCGGCCAACCGGCGGTCCCATGCGTTGTTTTTCAAGTGAATACCAGGAAGCGTGCGGCAGTTTCTGCAGACGATCGCTCAGGTCATTAAAAATTTCAGGGCCATTGCGGTCGCGATTTCCGTCATAGCAGAGCCGGATTTCAATGTCGGCAAAATTGGAGCCGATTTCAGTACCGCCCTCCTTGAAGCCGAGAGTTGCGTTTCTTTTGCCGGTAACTGATGTTACGTTCAGGATTTCTTCGGCGGGCAGCTGATTGATTACGCTGAGGGCTTCACAGGTTGCCTTTTCCGTTTCAGCCAGCGTAAAGTGTTCAGGCGTGCCTATGCTCAGCATAATGGTATCGAAGCCTTGATTGGGGAACAGAATAAAATCGAGCGTGCTGAAGGCCAGCGTGAAGATGAGCACAAATCCCAGTCCAAGGGTAAGCACGGACTTATAGCGCCGGCGCAGGAGAAAAAGCAGTGCGCGCGTATACTGTGTAAGCAGCAGCGAAAACCAGTGTTGTGCATCTTTAGCTTTCTTATCTGCCTTGACTGGCCTGGCAATTTCGGCCAGATGCGACGGTAGTACCATAAAAGCCTCCCACACTGATGCCAGCAGCGCGAAAATCACCACCTTGGGGACTGTGCTCATGAATTTTCCGATCGGGCCCCCCATCATGAGTAGCGGTGAAAAAGCAGCAACGGTGGTGGCGATGGCTGCGATGACCGGCCAGAACACTTCCTGTGATCCGACCAGGGCAGCCTCGCGAACCGGCATGCCCGCCTCAATATAACGGTACACATTTTCACACACGACAATGGCGTCATCCACGAGCATGCCCAAAACGATGATCATGGCAAATAATGATATCGAATTGATGGTGATGCCGCTTATATCCATAAGGATTATCGTGGCACACATGGCAAACGGGATACCAATGGCGGTGAGAAGCGCCGGTCTTAGGCCTATGAAAAAATAGAGGCTTATGACTACCAGCATCAGGCCCACCAACGCATTGGAATACAGGATTCCCAAACGTCGATCCAGGTTAAGGGAGTTGTCATGCGCCGTTAGCAGCTGCGCACCCTCGGGCAGGCGTGCCCGGTAGCGATCAACGGTCTGGTGGATTTCCGTCACGATATCGGCAATTTTTCCGAAATTGTTTTGGCGTACGTTGAGCAGGATGCCCTGCCGACCATCGATGTGCGCGACTATTGCGGGGTCTTCAAAGGTATCGGTAACACGGGCGATGTCGCGTATGTAGACGTGTCCGCCACGGGGGTTTTTGGTCACGGCAATATCGCCGAAATCATCAACCGATATACTTTCGCCGATAGTGCGTACCAGGAACTCGTGGGCTCCCTGCTTTAAAATACCGGCGGGAAGGTTGAGGTTTTTTGCACGCAGGGCCATTACCACGTCGTGCAGGGAAAGCCCGAAACTTTCCATGCGGAATGGGTCAATTTCTACCCAGACCTCGCGCTCCCGGCGGCCCATGACGTTCACTTCGTAGACGCCGTATATTTTTTTCAGTTCATAGGCAAGGTCGTCGGCGATGGGAGTGAGTACGCGTTCCATGTTGTCGCCAACCAGGGCCACGGTAATAAGGCGGAACGGCGGAGATACGCGATCAATTTCAGGTGTTTCAGCATCTTCGGGAAGATCGGTTACCTTGTTAACTTCGTTTTGAACTTCCTGAATCTTGCGGACCATGTCCGAGACTTCCTGAGTAAAATTGACATTGATGACGGAAAATCCCTCGGAGGAAAAGGAAGCAATCGATTCCACATCGTCAAGGTCTACCAGTTCTTCTTCAAGTTCACGGGTAATAAGCTGCTCAATTTCCTCGGGCGACGCACCGCGGTAGATGGTTTCGATTTTAACGGTATTGATGGCAACCTCAGGCCACTCTTCCTTGGGAAGGCTCACAAAAGCAGCAATGCCGGCAATGAGAATAAGCACGCTTGACAGGTTGACAAGCACCGGCTGTTCAATTGAGAATTTTGGTAACCACATGTGCGTTTAATCCTTATGGCAGAGTCTGCGGAAGCATTAAATAATAACCGGTTGTGTCGTTACATTGTGTCGGGGAGCACAAGCACATCACCTGCTTCAAGGCCCGCCTTGACAATAACACGGTCATCAAGTATCGCGCCGAGGTCGACAACACGCATTACGGGAGAGCCGTCCAGCATGATCCGTACGGTTGTCTCGCCGTGCATGGATGACACAGCTTTCTGCGGAATGGTCAGCAGCGGTTCGGGTCGTGCAGAGCGGATGTCTACCCGCGCAATCATGCCCGGTAAAATACGTCTGTCGGAGTTTTCAACCCAGATTTCAACCGGAAAGGAGCGCGAGCTTTCCTCGGCCTTGAGGGCGATTGTTTTCACGGTGCCCGTGAATGTTTCTGCGGGCAGGCTGTCGATTGTCACGCGTACCGGGCTGGCGTGACTGATTTTGGAAATATCGCGTTCTGAGACATTAATGACGATTGTGACGCCTGAAAGATCAATCAGGGTTAGCAGGCATTGTCCGGGTGTCACATAATGTCCAAGCTCAATTGATCTTAGTGCTATGGTGCCGTTGTAGGGGGCTGTTATTCTGGTATCGCGGTAGTCTTTTTCAGCAGCTTTAAGCTCGGCCCGGGCAAGCTGTACATCCGCGTTGGAAACGGCTGCGCCAAGCGTTGCATCGTCATGGTCGGTATCTGACAGAACCCCGTCTGAAAACAGCGAGTCAGCCTTGGTTTTGTCGCGGGTGCTTTTATTGAGCTGTGCCTGGGCTTTGTTCAGCTGTGCCCGTTTCTTTTCAACCATGATCTGGTAGTCTTCGCTTTCAAGCTTCACGATTACGTCACCGGCATTCACATCATCACCGATGTCATGGCGCACGGCAATAATCCGACCGGTAATCTCCGCGCTCAACTCAACCTCCTGCCGGGCGCTTATTACGCCCATGCCCCTAATGTCCAGGGTGATATCTTCGAGCAGGACGGGAACGGTTTGAAATTCGCGCTGTGCCGGGGCGCTTTCCTGTTCGGCCGGGGCATTGTTGCCGCAGGCCGTGCACAGAAGCATTATCAGGAGCCAGTAGCGGTTTTTAAAAGCGTTCATAGGTAATTCCATCCTGTACCAAGAGGTATTTTGATTAATATGAAATTTTGCGAAAAATATCCGTTGCCGTTATAAGCGAGTTGAGAAGTTCCTGTTGGTCGTCCTTGCTGAGTTTGCCCAGAGTGTTTTCAAGTTCCTGCAAGCGTTGTTCGGCGAACGCGAAGAGTACGCTGCGGCCATGGTCGGTCAGGCTTACCCGTACGATGCGGCGGTCATTTTGACTGCGCTGGCGCACAACAATATCTTTGGCCTCCAGACGTTTGATAATCACGGTCATGTTGGGAAGCGGGAGATAGGCGTTTTTGCTGAGTTCGCTCATAGTATATTCCGCCTCAAGATCCACGAACGCCGAAAGGCCTTTGAGCTCCATTATGGTTAAATCCTGGGGTTCGTCCATGGCAGGGCTGGTCATGGTGCGGCGGAAATATTCGCTGAAAAAACATCCGGCAGCCCGCATGTGCTCTTCAAGGCTTTGATATTCATTGTATTTTTTAGGTATTGTATTCATCGGTCTCAGGCCATAACAGTTATATATATAATTACATGTATAACTATTAGCTTCAGAAAGTATTTTTGTCAAGTGCAACTATATTGCGGACGGATATGTGTGTGAGGGCATTGCTGTGTTTGGGTTTCTTTAGGGGGCGGGTTGGGGATGGCGGACCTGGTCGATTGCTTGGTCAAAATCGAATTCGGGATTATCTTCAACAGAGTGACAGGTGCGGCATATCTGTTCGACAACGCAGCTTGGACATTCACCCCCCAGTCCGACGATATAGCTGTGTCCCTTGGCCTCAGGCTGCTGCACATGGCGTTCAGCCGGACCATGACAGGCTTCACACTGCACGCCGTCTCGGCCCGCTTCAGGGTAGCCCCCGTCTGCCCCCGGACCGGTAACAAAGCGGTGGAGTCGGTCGGGCTGTGTAGCATTCTCTGCGTTTACGGAGGCATGCGCGGTTGACTGCCAGTGTTGGAACTGGTCTGTATGGCAGGCTTTGCAGGTGTCAGCGCCCACGTATCGTGCCGGGTTATCAAAGGGGTTTTGTCCTTTTCCCTCCCGGTTCAACAGAGCCAGCCGTCCGCCGCGGTCAAGGGTGCTGATATTGGGCATGCTTGTGTGGCGAACCTGCATGAATCGTCGGGGAAACACAAAGTTGAGGGATTCCTTTTTTGTATGGCACTTCAGGCACAGGGCTTTCCACTGCGAAGCTTTTTTGGAGGGTTCTTTTTTTCCGGTATATGCACTGCAGCTTTGATATCCGGGGCCGTGACAGGACTCGCATTGTACGTTTTGCAATCGTTGCGCGGGGTGCTCGGGCTGATAGCCCCCCGGCTGTTTATAGCCGGTTACATGGCAGGCGATGCAGGTCTGATCGCTGGTTTTACCTTTGCGTTGGAGTGATGCAAATGCCGTGGCATGACCGGTCAATGACCATTGCAGGTGCTGCTGCTCATGGCAGATCATACAGCGTTGTTCTCCTGAGTAGCCGTCCTTGACGAGCAGGGGCGGGTTGTCCATTCCGGCCAGTTTGCGTAGTTGCATGCGGTAAATATCCTTCAGATAGGTGCTGAAGCCGACATGAACAGACTCAATGGTGCCCTGCGTGTTGATGAGAAATGTGGTGGGCACCGGTCCGGTGAAGGATGGAAACAGGGCGGTAAGGCGCCAGGTTGGATCAGCAATGACCGGAAAATCGTAACCGTTATCGCGGACAAAATCCGCGGTGGGTTTTTGCGGCATCAGGCTGAGCGCTAGAATCTCGAAGCGGCCTTTAAGCTCTTCGGTATACAGGCTGTTAAGAAAATTAAGCTCTTTGACGCAGTTGACGCAGCGAGTTGAAAAAATAGCCAGCATAAGGGGTTTATCCCGGTGCAGTTTTGAAATTGAAATTTTTTCTCCGCTGATGGTTTCGGCCTCGAACTGCGGCACCATGGGTTTAAGCCCCAGCACCGGTTGGTCATCCGGGATTGAGAGCATGCCCAGTTTCGCGCTTAAATAAGTTTGCCACTGCTGCTTCAGGTTCATATGCGCCGGGGTGTGGGCGGCTCGGCGATAACCAAGCCGTTGTCCCTGTTCGTTGAACAGTACAAACCCGACTGAGTTTATCATGTTGAATTGTTGAGCCAGTGTGCCCTTGTCGTCAAAGAGTACCGGGAATGTGATTTGGTGTGCGGCGTTAAAAGTTTTGACTTTATCAGGGCGGTCAGCATTGAGCGCAATTCCGGTCAGTTCAAAATTATATTCCCGCCGCTGTATATACATTTCTTGCATTAGCGCGGCTGCATCTGCGGCGCGCGGATTGTCAATGGTGTAGAAAAAAAGTATCAGGCGCTGTCCTTTTTGGACCGCGTTTTGAATAATTTCGAGCGATTGCTGGTCAGCTGCGGGGGGTGAATGTATGTCAGACGATGCGCAAGCGGGCATCACTGGCAAAGCGATGCAGAAAAAAAGTATACAGCAGGGTAGAAATGTCATTTTCATGTTTTTTGGTATATCCCTAGGCGCTTTTGAGAAAAACCTACAGGTTTTCAAGCACGCTTTAAAAGTAACAGAATCTGCAGCCGGGTTCAAGCTGAAACGCGCGTATAAGCAGCTGTTCAGGGCGCGGCCGAACGTGGTCCTTTTCGGCGCGCGGTTATCAGCAGAGCAGCGGCTATCAGCAGGCATAATCCGGCGAAAAGATCCCCGATGCTGGAATACAGGGTTAGTTGAGTAAGTGCGGTTATTGTTGCCGGCAGGGCCGCTTCCGTAAACAGCTCGGTTTGAGCAAGGATTTCACCTGTCGGTGCTATTACGGCGCTGATACCGGTATTGGCGGCACGCAGAAGAAAGCGCTTGTTTTCCACTGCGCGCAGTACAGCCATAGAAAGGTGCTGGTAGGGAGCGCAGGTGCGCCCGAACCACGCATCATTGGTTATGTTGACGATACAGTGTCCGCCTAATTTCACAAATTGGCGCGTGAGATTGGGAAAAATAATTTCGTAACAGATAAGCGTTGCAAGTACTTTATCTCCAGCCAGCAGCAGTTTTATTTCTGTGCCGGGGCGAAAGTCACCAATGCCGGTGACCAGTTTGCTGATAAACGGAAACAGGTTTTGCAGGGGCACATATTCTCCCCAGGGTACCAGGTGCAGTTTATCGTATTTGCCGGCTTCGGATCCGTCTGGTCGCAGGAGAAAAGCGCTGTTGTGAAAAACCGGCCTGCTGCCGAGTTGCGTGTAGGACGGACTGCCGAACAGCAGCCACGATTCGCTGTACCGCAGTGTGCGGAAGACATTTTCTTTATAGCCCCCGTCGTTTTGAAACAAAAACGGTGTTGCCGATTCGGGCCAGATGATGATATCCGTTTTATCCGGCGCTTGTGCGGTACTGAGATGGAACAGGCGCTGCATGGTTTCATTGAGGTACTCGGGATCCCATTTTAGATCCTGGGGGATATTGGGCTGAATGAGCAGGGCGGTGAGCCGGGGTCCGACGGGATCGCGAAATTCCTGGACACGGGTATGACCGTAGAGCAGGCAGACAGCAATCAGCACCAAGGCACAGCAAGGCTCAAGAACCGCAAAGCGCCTGCGTACGATCAGCGCGTGCGCGATGGCTGCTATGGCGCAGTTAACGCTCAGCAGCACAAAGCTCACCCCGTATATCCCGGTGATATCGGCAATTTGAATTAAGCGCAGGTTTTGAAATTGTGAATATCCCAGTAACTCCCAGGGGAAACCGGTTAAAAACCAGGATTTTATATATTCTGAGGCAACCCAGCATATTGGTAGTGTCAGGGTGAGACGGATTCCCGTGCGTTTCCAGATGAAGATACTGCTCCATAGCGGCAGCGCAACAAACATGCTTAAAAAAAACGATAATACTACGAGCAGCACGATAGCCAGCGGCCTGGGAACACCGCCGTAGGTATTCATTGAAACAATTACCCAATAAACCAGACCGATGTGATAGATCGTGCCTGCTACAATGCCTTGCATCATAGCGTGATGCTGCGTTCTGCACAGTATTGAGATGAGAAGCGGCACCAGACAGATCCAGGCAAGGTAGTCCATGCCGGCTCGCGGGAAGATCAGCACCATTGCGGCCCCGCTTAGCGCGGCCGGCAAATAGAAGAGAGTTTTTTTTATCATGCCAGGGTATGTTTTTTAAATACTTGCTTTCTGTATTGAGTGCATTGTATATAAATTAGACGGTAGCCGCCTGTTTTTTGCAATCAGGCAACAGGTGCAGATGTTCGTCGGCTCGCAGGCGGGCCTTTGAGTCCCGTGAGCGGATGGTGCTTCCGGATGCCGTCAGCACTGCAGTATGTATCATAGTTGTACATAAAACCAAATGGATAATTGTTTTCATACAAGGTTTGTTCAAATGATGTCTACACGGAACTAAGCTTACAATGAAAGGAGCATAGCGTGACAATGATACACCCAACGGCTTTAATTGCGCCCGGGGCCTGTTTGGCTGATGATGTTGAGGTTGGTCCTTATGTGATAATTGATGACCACGTCAGCATTGGCAGCGGCACGAAAATTATGGCGCATGCTGTTGTGCGTGCGCATACAACGATCGGTGAGCGTAACCAGATACATATGGGTGCGATTATCGGTCATGATCCCCAGGATATGGCTTTTGATCCTGAGGCGGAAAGCTATGTGCGCATCGGCAATGATAATATTTTTCGTGAGTACTGTACCATACATCGCGGTACTAAACCGGACAGCGCGACCTGCATCGGGGATAATAATTTTTTAATGGTTAACGTGCATGTGGCCCATAATGTCCAGATCGGCAACCGGGTTATTATCGCCAATAACACACTGCTGGCCGGCCATGTTAAGGTCTATGACCGGGTATTTATGAGCGGAGGAGTTGCCGTTCATCAGTTCTGCTCAATCGGAAGCCTGGCTATGATTAGTGGCCAGAGTGGCGTCAGTCAGAATGTGCCCCCGTTTGTCATCGCGCTTGGACGTAATAACGTTGAAGGGCTGAATCTGGTTGGGTTGCGCCGCGCTGGTGTTAGTTCCGAGGCCATTCGCGAGATCAAGGAGGCCTATGGGCTGATGTACCGTACGCGTTTGCTGCGAACTGAAGCCATAGAGCAGCTGCAGGCATGTTGCTTTGAAAGTGATGAAGCACGTGAGTTTCTGTCGTTTGTGGTCACTTCTGATCGGCCGCTGGTGCAGCCGCGCTCGCAAAACAGGGCAGATGAATAATTTGGTGGAGGCGAGTGCCGCACCTATGTCCGGGTGATACCAATTAACCGTGGAGTATTATGCTATGAACATGGATATGAAAATTCTTGTTGTCGATGATATGGAGGCAGTAAGAACGTCAGTGTGTGCCCTTCTTCAGCACTTTGGTTTTGCGAATATTGTCGAGGCCGAGGACGGATGCCAAGCGCTTGATATTATCAAATCGAACAAGATTGATTTGTTAATTACTGATCTTGACATGCCGAATATGGACGGCATTGAACTAGTGCGTGCTATCCGCTCAGATGATTCTTTGAAGGCTCTTCCGGTTCTTTTTCTGACTGCCGATGCCGAGAAAAACAGTATTGTAGAGGCGGTGCAGGCTGGTGTTGATGATTATCTATTAAAACCGTTTACCATGAAAGTGCTGGAGCAGAAAATACGGAAAATTTTTAAAGACTAGCGTTGTGCCCCGGTCAGTGTGCGGGGTTGCGCTGGAGAACGGCACGGGGCTTTGCAAACGGTAATGCCCGTGCTTTTTCTTACATTACCGCTTGTAAAGCCTGAGAGTGTTTGATTGTCAACAGGAACTCCATTCATGCTTTCCTTTATTAAAAAACCAATAGTTGTAATGACAGCTGCCTTGCTGGTCTATGCGTGCGCGTTTTACGCGATTCATGCGTTTCTGGGCAGGGGTATGTCCGTTGCAGTTGTGGTGCCGGTTGTGGTAGCGGCCTGGTGTTTTGGTGTATTCTGGGGGATTGCCGCCGCGCTTGTGAGCGTTTTCGCGAATATAGTTTTGAGTATGGCATTCGGGGTTGACTGGCAACAGCACATAACTGTGCCGGGTGCGCTGTTTGCCGGCAACGCAGCCATGGTTGTTATCGTCTGTATGGTCGGTTACATGCGGTCATTGCACGTGCGCTTGCAGCAGACAATCGTCACGCTCAGCAGCAGGGTTGATGATCAACGCAGCACAGAGGATGAATTGCGCGATTTGATGCTGTTCTCCGAAAATGTGATTGAAAGTTCGGTTGATAGTATCGTGGTGGGAGATGAGGGCGGGAATATTATTAAAATCAACCAGGCCGCGCTTTCATTGAGTGGTTACAGCCGTGAAGAAATGATCGGCAAGAGTCATGCCGCGCTTACGCACATTAAGCTCGGAGTACATCACAGTGTTACCGGTGAAACCATTACGGTTGATGATGCATACCAGGCCTCGCTTCTCGCGCTGCAGGCTCAGCTGTATGAAACTGACCGCATTGAGAGCTGGGAATATTATCTTGCACGCAAAGACGGGCAGCTGGTTCCGGTTGAGGGAAACATCGTTATGCTCCGCAATGCTGACGAAGAAATAGCTGGATCTCTGGCCATTATTCGTGATATCAGCGGTCGGCGTGTGATTGAACAGGAGCTTGCGCAGCACCGCGACCGGCTGCATGAAATGGTGCAGGCTAAAACTGCTCAGCTTCAGGCCCGCGAGCAGGAATTGCAGGCTACGAATCAGCAGCTCATCGCGGCCAATGAACAGCTTCAGGGCGCCAACCGTCAGCTGCGCCTTGGTGAGAAGGAGCTTCAGGAGAGCGAAGCGCGTTTCCGTGCGGTTGTGCAGGCGGCAACCAATGAAGCCATCATAATTGTCGACAAAAAGGGCATTATTACTTTTTGGAATCAAGGGGCGGAAAAAATTTATGGTTACAGCAATGAGGAAATCGTGGGTAGCTCGGTAGTGGTGTTGACGCCGCCGGAAAACCGGGAAGGGCACGAGTGTATGCTTGCCAGCATGAATACCCGGGATGATTTGCCGGGCATGCGGGGCACCGTTGACGGCATGGGTGCTCGTAAAGACAACAGTCTGTTTCCGTGTGAGATATCGATTACCCGCTGGGAAATAGCAGGGGCCAAAATGTACGGTTTTATTGTGCGTGACATAACGGCGCGCAAGGAGGCTGAGGCTGATCAGCTTGTATTGAATGATCAGCTTCGTGAACGTAACGCTGAACTGGTGTCGAGCAGGCGTGCGCTGGAGCAGAGCGAGCAGGAGTTTCGCAGGTTGGTAGAGACAATGAATGAAGGTCTGTTGGTGCGAGACTCTCAGGGCTGTTTTTCATATGTGAATGACCGGTTGTGCGATATTCTGGGGTATGCACGCGATGAATTGCTTGGTCGGTGTCCGGACGAGTTTGTGGCGGAAGAGGACCTTCAAACCCTACAGGCACAGCTTAAACAGCGCCGTGAGCTTGAACAACGCCGTGAGGATGCTTACAAGAATTATGAAATTTCCTGGGTCAAGCGTGACGGCACCTCAGTGATTACCTCGGTATCACCACGTCCGATTTTTGATGGTGAGCAGTTTCAGGGCAGTTTCGCGGTGATCACTGACATCACCGAACAGAAAAAGATGCAGCAGCAACGTCGCGAGGAACGTGAGTTTCTTGAAAATATCTTCCGAACTACCAATGATGGTATTGTTGTCAGCGATACCGACGGTAAGATTCTCCGGGTGAATAGTACTGTTGAGAAGTTGCTGGGTTATGACGAGCAGGAAATGGTGGGGGTGTCAGCCTTGGGATTTTCCCCTCAGGAGGGTGGATTTCGGCGTCAGGGTCTTGAAATGGCTGAACTCCTGCGCAGTGAAGGCTCAGTTCAAAACTGGGAAACGGAATGGTGCCGTAAGGATGGTTCCCGGTTGCCGGTTGAGATCAATGTTACATTTTTGCGCGATCGTGACGGCAATGCGACCGGAGCGGTGGCGGCTGTGCGTGATATTACCGAGAGACGCGTAATTGAACAACATTTGCTGCAGGCTGAAAAGCTGAAATCGCTTGGGGAAATGGCCAGCGGGGTTGCGCATGATTTTAATAATATGCTGACCGCGATTCTGGGACGCGCGCAGCTTGTAAAGCGCATGCTCGGCGCAGCTTTGGCGCAGGTTGACACGGATAAGGCGGTCGAGATTGAAAAGGGGCTTGCCGTGATCGAGGATGCGGCTTTGGATGGAGCGGAAACCGTGCGCCGTATTCAGGATTTTTCGCGCGCGGGCACAGGTCAGCGCTTTACCGAAGCGGTTGATTTGACAAAGGTTATCAGGGGCGCATTGGAATACACCCGGGCGCGCTGGAAGGATGACGCCGAGTTAAAAGGACTGAGGTACACTATTCAGGACACGCTCAAGGAGCTTGTGACGGTTGTTGGTAATGCACCTGAGTTGCGCGAGGTGTTCACCAATTTGATCAACAACAGCCTGGATGCGATGCCGCAGGGCGGAACCCTTTCTTTCTCCGCGGTATGTGATACTCAGACGGCAACCGTGACGGTACAGGATACAGGTACTGGCATACCCCGTCCGCTTATAGATCGTATTTTTGATCCTTTTTTTACAACCAAGGGTCCTCAGTCGACCGGGCTTGGAATGAGCGTATCATACGGCATTATCAGGCGACATAACGGGTCCATCAGCGTGAGCAGTGAAGAAGAAAACGGTGCAACCCTGACGATTGTGCTGCCTCTGGGTCGGGCGGAGCTCAGAGCGCAGACCGAAATTGAACCGGTTTCTCAGGGAGCCGCGCTGCATGTGCTGGTTATTGATGATGATGCGGATGTGCGCGAGGTGCTGGTGGACATGTTGACAGGTGCCGGTCACAGGGTGGAGAGCGCCACTGACGGGCCAACCGGTCTTGAGATGTTCCGTGCTACACCGTTTGATCTGGTATTTACTGATCTGGGCATGCCGGGGATTTCGGGCTGGGATGTGGCCCGTGAAATTAAGAGCATCCGGGAACAAACGCTGCTGGCGCTGGTAACAGGCTGGGATGTGCAGTATCAGAAAGAAACTATCGAGGAACACCGGATAGATTATATTTTGAATAAGCCGTTTCAGGTTTCGCACATCATGGATGTGGTGAGCATGGCGCAGAAAAGCCTGAACGGTACATTCTAATACCCTTTCATACATGCCGCCATAGGCGGCCCTTCCCCATGGTCTTCATACCGGTACACTGTCCGTTCGGGATTCCCGTATGAACAGCGTGCATGGTTTTGCGCGCTGAAAAATCTCACGCGTGTATCGGCCGATATGCCTGCACAAGCAGCCAGCTGCGGTGTCTGTCGGCTGATTTCCGGTTGCATATGTGGTTGACTCAAAAGCGGATGCTGGCGTATACTATGCCGACTTTCATACCCTACAGTCGATGCAGTACGAGGTTCCTCATGAGCTGGGCCGATATTTTTCTGGAAGCTGTTTTTTATATTTTTGTTCTTTTAACTGTGTTCGGCGGTTTGCTGGCTGTGCGCACCCAGATTCTGATGTATACCGTGCTGGGCGCGGCAGTGGCGTTTCTGGGCGTGGCCGGATTGTTTATGTTCCTGGGCAGTCTTTTTCTTTCCATGATGCAGATTCTGATTTATCTCGGTGCTATTTGTATCGTGTTGGTATTCGGCATCATGGTGGGCTATACTCCGCGTCAGGTGGCCGAGCAGGGTATTCGCGGACAGAACCTTTTGCTGGCTGTTCCGGCCTGTATTGCTTCGATCGTATTGTTGCGCAGTGCCGTGGGTCGCACGATCTGGCCTCCGGTTCCGACAGCTGAACGGGATTTTTCGCTGGATGCGGTGGGCGTGCATCTGTTGGAGAAGTACGGACTGGCTTTTGAACTGATTTCGGTTCTGTTGTTAATCGCCATTATTGGCGCTATTATCGTGGTTACGGTCAAGGAGGATCCACGGTAATGCTCTCCCAGGACCTGAAGACCTATCTTGTGGTAGCAGCCCTTTTGTTGATTATCGGCGTGTACGGTGTTGTACAGCGCCGCAGCTTTATCGGCATGCTGATTTCAGCGGAGCTTATTTTGGCCGGCGCCGGTCTTAATTTTATGGCCTTTAATCGTTTTATAGCGCCTGAGCCGGCTGTAGGGCAGGTCTTTACCCTGATTATTATGGGAATCGCCGCAACGGAAACCGCGATTGGCGTCAGCTTCATTCTGGCTGTGTACCGCCAGTTCAAAACAATTGATCCTATTCAGCTTAATGAACTCCAGGAATCGAGTTTGTGCGGGATTCCAGAGGTGGATGATGGCCCGGTTGTGCCGAGCGGGGGCAAACCGGGGGATCAGGATATATGATGCCGGATTTGCCTGTGAATCACAGCGCGTTGTTTATGCTGCTGGTGCCCCTCATGCCGCTGCTGACTGCCGCAGCCGTGCTGGCTGTCGGCAAGCGCACCGTCATGCGCGACTGCCTGTGTGTGGCAGGAGCCTTGCTGACGCTTGCATGTGTGCTGCTTGCGGGCGTTGCGGTTGTGTCCGGAGGCCAGCCTGATGTTACCGTGGTTACGCTCTATCCGGGCATTTCTTTGCGTTTTTCTTTAGACGGACTCGGCCTTTTGTTCGCCGTAACCTCGGCCGGCATGTGGGTGGTGGCCGCCCTGTACTCAATCGGCTACATGCGTGCTCTGAGCGAGCACGCCCAGAGCCGTTTTTATTTCTTTTATGCAATTGCCTTGAGCGGGGGACTGGGTGTTGCCTGCGCGGGCAATCTGTTTACGCTGTATCTTTTTTATGAAGTGATTACCATCAGCACCTATCCTCTGGTTGCCCACCATCAGGACCAAAAAAGTTATGCCGGTGCCCGCAAGTACCTGGTGTATCTCATGTTTACCTCAAAGGCGTTCCTGCTGCCGGCCATGGCGATTCTCTACACGCAATGCGGCACCCTGGATTTTAATCTAAGCGATATCGCAACCGGCATGTTGCCGCACACGAGTACCACGTTTTTGGTATCGGTGTGTTATGTGTTGTTTATTCTGGGACTGGCCAAGGCGGCTCTTATGCCGCTGCATGGCTGGCTGCCAGCGGCTATGGTAGCTCCGGCTCCGGTCAGCGCACTGCTTCATGCCGTGGTGGTGGTCAAGGTGGGTGTGTTTTGCATGTGCCGGGTTATGTTGTCGGTATTCGGAACAGATATTCTAGCACGCTTGAATCTGGGCCTGTTGACGGCGTATGCGGCAATGTTGACTATTCTCATCGCCTCGCTGATCGCCTTGACCAAGACCGACCTGAAGGCCAGGTTGGCCTATTCCACGGTCAGTCAGCTCTCCTATATCATTCTGGGCGTAGCCATGCTGTCGCGCAGTGGTATCACCGGGGGGTTGTTTCATATTCCCGCGCATGCGGTTTCAAAAATTACCCTGTTTTTCTGTGCCGGTGCAATTTTTGCCATGACCGGTAAAAAAGATATCCGTGAAATGGGGGGGCTGGGGTATCAGATTCCTTGGGTATTTGTAGCCTTTGGCCTGGCGGCCCTGAGCATGATCGGTGTGCCCCCGGTAGGCGGTTTTGTCAGTAAGTGGTATCTGGCGTTCGGCACGCTTGAAATACACAACCGCATTTTGCTGGCAGGTGTGTTGCTGAGCAGCTTGCTCAACGCGGTATATTTTATTGAAGTTATCGTGCGCGCTTTTTACGGGCGGCCACCGGAGGGTACTTTGCTGATTACGTGTGCGCGTGGTCGCAGTCCGGTGCTGATGCTCATGATGGTGCCGCTGCTGGCAACGGCAGCTCTTTCCGTTATTCTGGGTATATGGCCTGATGCGGCTATTGACCTGATTGTCAATCGGGTATTGCCATGAACCATGCAGTGAAAACGCGCAGCAAAAAACAGCATTGGCTGCTTGTGCCGGTCATATTGATTATTGTAGTCGGAGTGGTAGTGGATAGTATCGGCGCTGGTCACGGGGAGCATGCCGGTGTGTTTTCAATTCCCGGTTTTTGGTCTGTGTTCGGACTTGTGGGTTGCCTGATTTTGGCGGGGGCATGCAAGCTGGCGGCCCGTCTGTTTTTGAAACGCCCGGAGAATTATTATGATGATGTTCTCTGAAATGGTTGTTCATCCTGCCGCGCTGTTTCTGGCTGCAGCCTTGTTGCTGGCTTGCGTGCGTCCCGGCATGCTGCAGCGCGTGCTGCTGTTGGGCACGCCGGTGGCGGCCCTGGTGGCGGCTCTGCGGTTGCCTGATAGATTTGGAGACATGCGTTATCTTGGCATGGACATGCTGTTTGGCCGCGCAGATCCTCTGGCTGCATTGTTTCTCTATAGTTTTATTGTCCTGGCCGGTCTTGGCGCGTTGTATAGCCTGCAAATTCGTTCGCGTACCCAAAAGGCAGCCGCCTTTGCCTACACGGCCGGCTGTACGGGTGTGGTTCTTGCCGGAGATTTTTTGAGCCTGTTTATATTTTGGGAGCTGATGGCCTTCGCTTCCGTTTTTCTGATCTGGGGCGGCAGCGCCCGTTCGGCAGCTGCCGGGTTTCGCTATATTCTGGTACATGCGGCAGGTGCCTTGATACTGCTGGCCGGAATCTTGCTGCGCGTGCGTCTGGGCGGAACGCTGGCCTTTGAGCCTCTTGGCACTGGTGGTTTGAACGTGGCCGATATTCTTATTTTAATTGGTTTTTTGCTCAATGCTGCCGTGCCGCCTCTGCACGCCTGGGTGGCCGATGCCTATCCCGAGGCTTCGCCCGGAGCAGCAATTTTTCTGTGCTCGTTTACCACCAAGGCAGCTGTGTATCTTCTGGTGCGCGGATTTGCGGGGCTTGAGATTTTAGCACCGCTGGGAGCGGCTATGGCCCTCATTGGCGTTGGCTATGCCGTGATTGAAAATGATGCGCGCCGTATTCTGGCCTATCATATTATCAGCCAGGTGGGTTACATGGTGTGCGCGATTGGTATTGGTACGGATTTGGCTTTGAACGGGGCCTGCGCGCACGCTTTTTCAAATATCTTAAACAAGAGCCTGTTGTTCATGGGTATTGGCGCGGTTGTGTTGCAGACCGGCCGAGGCCGTCTGTATGAACTGGGCGGTCTTAGGCGGCTCATGCCGAGGACTTTGGTGCTGACCATGATCGGCGCTCTCGCCATTTCAGGGTTTCCCTTGATTAGCGGATTTGTCAGCAAATCAATTTTGATTACGGCGCTTGAACAGGCCCATCGTCCGGGCCTTGTGCTGATGCTGATGTTGGCATCAATCGGCACTTTTTTTTCAGTGGGTATCAAGCTTCCGCTGTTTATCTGGTTCGGTCGCGCCCGCTCTGCGCAGTACGGGGATGAGGTAAAAGATCCGCCCTGGAACATGCAGCTGGCAATGGCGTTGACGGCCGCCTTGACCCTTGCTGTTGGTATGTTCCCGAATCTGCTGCAGAGTTTGCTACCGTATTCAGAGGTTAGTCGGGTTTATTCAGCGGCGCACGTGAGCCATACTCTGCAGCTGCTGGCCGCTACAGCGATTGGATTCTATATTCTGCGCCGGGCGCTTGTGCCCAAGCCCGGTATTTTGCTTGATGTTGATTGGCTGTACCGCCGCGGTGCAGCCCAGGTAATGCGCCTGTGCGCAGGGCCGCTTAATCGTTTGAATGACTGGGTCGGCGAGTTGTATCAGAGAGTCGGGGTAGGGCCGGTGCAGCAAGCATCCGGCTTGCTTACGCGCTTTGACCGTAGTGGCATTGACGGTCTTATTGACGGCTTGGCACGCCATACCCTGGTAATTGGCGACGGTCTGCGCCGGATCCAAACCGGTAAAATTCAACACTACATCGGCGCTGCGGTAATTTTCTTTTTCCTGCTGATGATCATCGTTATGCTGTACTAGCCTTCGCAGGAGCGTTGCGGAAGAACCATGGAAGAGTATCTGCTTTTTAACAGTCCCGGATATCCGATTTTAAGCTACATCATGCTGATGCCGCTTATCGGCGCGCTTGTGTGCTATTTTCTCAAGGGTGACCTGGCCTTAAAGATCTGGGGCCTGTGTGTTACCTGCCTTACCGCCCTGATTTCCGTGCCGTTGTACACGAATTTTGACCGCACAACAGCCTTGTATCAATTTGCCGAGGTTCGCACCTGGATCCCGGCCCTTGATTTGAATTATGTCGTTGGTGTGGATGGTATCAGCGTTTTGCTGCTGCTACTGACGACGATGATGATGCCTTTATGTATTTTGTGTTCATGGAACTATATTCGCGAGCGCCTGGCGGAATTCATTATCGTGCTGCTGTTGATGGAATCAGCCATGATTGGGGTTTTTATCAGCTTGAACACGGTGCTTTTTTATATTTTCTGGGAGGGCATGCTGATTCCCATGTACCTGCTGATAGCTGTCTGGGGTGGCCCCCGTAAGGATTATGCATCGATTAAGTTTTTTCTCTACACCCTGATCGGCAGTGTTTTTCTGCTGCTGGCCCTGATCGTGCTGTATGTGCGAACAGACACGTTTTTTATCCCGGAGTTGGTGGCCTTTGACCTGGACTTTCCTATCCAGATGTTCATTTTTATAACGTGTGCCATTGCCTTTGCCATAAAGATACCACTGTATCCGTTTCACACATGGCTGCCAGCCGCGCATGTTGAAGCACCGACGGCCGGCAGTGTCATTCTTGCGAGCCTGCTTTTAAAAATGGGGGGTTATGGGTTCTTGCGGCTGGCACTGCCCATCGCCCCGGAAGCAGCGCTTTATTGCGCGCCAGTCATGATCGGTCTTGCGCTTGTTTCAATTCTTTTCGGCGGGTGCCTTGCTTTGGCGCAAACTGATATAAAACGTTTGATCGCTTACTCAAGCGTAGCGCACATGGGCTTTGTCACCCTGGGTATTTTCCTGTTCAGTGCCCGGGGCTTTAAAGGCGCTATTCTGGAGATGGTCAACCACGGCGTTATTACTGGTGCCCTGTTTATCGGTATCGGTCTGCTGTATGAGCGAACCGGCAGTCGTGAAATTCGCAATAATTCCGGTTTGAGCATGTTCATGCCGGTTTTTGTTGCTTTTATGGCCTTGTTTGGTCTGGCAGCTTTGGGTTTTCCCGGTACCAACGGTTTTGTCGGTGAATTTTTGATTATGATTGCGGCTTTTGAAAATCATCAATGGGTGGGTATGCTGCTGGTGCCGGGTGTGGTGCTTGCCGCGGCATATATTTTGCGCCTGCTGCAAAAGCTGATTTGGGCTGATTGTGACGGGATTTACTGTCTGCCCGTGCATGCCGGTGATGGATCCTATGTGACCCTGAGCGATCTGGGCCGCAGGGAAATCTGCCTTCTGGCCCTCTTGGCTATTCCGGTTTTATGGATCGGATTTTATCCGGCTCCGTTGCTGGATATCATGGGATGCAGTGTTGAGAATTTGCTCAGTTTCTGGCCGCAGGTGCCCTGAGCGATGTATCCGCGCACATAAGGAAGAACGCTATGCCTGACGTGATTATACTGTTTTCGCCTGAATTGACCCTGGCGGGTATGGCCCTGGTATTTTTCGCGTTTTCTTTGACACGCTCAAATCCGATGCTGCTGCAGGCGGTTGCGATGGTTTTTGCGCTGATGGTGCTGATAACGGCCACCATCACCTATGCTACCAGCGGTGTGCTTTTTGCCGGATCGTACCGGGTGGATGCCTTCTCTCAGACATTTAAAACGCTCATCGCCCTGGGCATGCTGCTGACGCTGTGGTTGGGGGCCGGATTGCGCGGTATTAAACGCAACGTGCGGCCGGAGTATTATTTCTTTTTTGCCCTGGCTTGTTTTGGGCTGGTCATGATGTGCAGTGCGACCGATCTTTTGACGATTTTGCTGAGCCTTGAGATATCATCATTTTCAGTCTATATTCTGATTCCGCTGCGTTTCGGTGTTGGGCAGCGCGCGCCGCTTGAAGCTGGAATCAAGTATATCTTGTTCGGTCTGGTGGCGACCGGTATTACCCTGTACGGTATGAGCTATCTGTTTGGTTTGACCGGTACCACTGATCTTGTGGCCATAATGGCAGCGTTGCCGCGGCCCTTGAGCCTTCAGCCCCTGGCGCTCATCGGTTTGATGATGATGATGTGCGGTATATTTTATAAACTGGCGCTGTTCCCCATGCATTTCTGGATGCCCGACATCTTTGTGGGCGCGGCCCATGAAACAACAGCCTTTGTGGCAACTATTCCCAAGATCGCGGCCACGGCCCTGCTGATACGGGTGGTGACCCTGTGCGGACCGAGTCCGCAGCTGAGCACCATGCTTGCCATTATGGCTGTACTGTCAATGACTTTGGGCAACCTCTTGGCCCTGGGGCAGGATGACATTAAGCGTCTGTTGGCCTATTCCAGTATTGCTCATGCCGGTTACCTGATTCTTGGTGTTTTGTGCATTGAGCCTTTTGGACTGCTCTCCTCAATGTACTACGTCTACGGGTACCTGTGGATGAGTCTGGCCTGTTTTTTTGTGATTTACAACCTGGCCGATGACGGCCGTAATATTTGTTTCCGGGATCTGCGCGGGCTCTATAAGCGCTCGCCCATGCTGGCGGGTGTGCTGGTAATTGGTGCAATTGGCCTAGCCGGCCTTCCGCCGACTATCGGGTTTACGGCTAAGTTTATAATATTTGCAGCGGTGCTTAAACAGAAGTATTACTGGTTGGTGAGCTTGGCAGTGTTGAATGTGTGTATCTCGGCGTTTTATTACCTGCGCCTGGTGCGGGCCGCTTACAGTAATGTTGAGCAGGAGACCGAACCTATTGAGCTTAGCGGCGCTGCCAATCTGTTGGGCATTTTGATTATCATCGCAATCATCGCCGGCGGGTTGCTGCCGCAGAATTTCTTGAGTCTGGCAAGGGACGGTCTGGCATCTATCATGCTCTAGAGGATGCTCAGAAACGCTCATCTGCTACGTTGAGCTCATCATTCATCACTGCGGTGTACCAGAATGTACGCCTCATTCTTCACGATGTCGCTCGCCTTGCAGCTGAGCATTTTTGAGCAGCCTCTAAAGAGTTGTTTTGTCTCGGCTGCGCTGCAACGGGATTTAAAACCCCTCACCCCGACCCTCTCCCGCAAGGGGAGAGGGGGCAACTATCCTTTTTTCTGCACGTGGAGGTTGGGGCCTATGTTTCTCCTCCCTTGAGGGGAGGGGATTAAGGGGAGGGTGCTATAGGATATAGTCGCTACAGACTGGTTAATAATCGAACGAAATCAATGAAGCTGTATTATGTCTTCGTCACATCAGCCTCCACTCCTTGATGTTGAACAAACGTTGGTTGTGCTCTCTGCCAGCCGGCGCACGGATCTGGCCGCCTGTTTCCCCGACTATTTTATAGAAAAACTCAAGGATTATCCCCCGGAGCGGGTTCACACCATTGTTATCTGGACCAAAAACCCAGAGAATATGCTCACCAATAAGCGTCTGCGAAGCACGCTTGTGCGCTACCGCCAGCTGTATATTCACCTGACCATCACCGGGCTTGGCGGCAGTGTGCTTGAACCGCGTATTCCGCCCTGGCAGGATGTTGCCGGCATGCTTGCACGACTTGTTGCGTTTACCGGTGATGCGCGCCGCATTACGTGGCGCTTTGATCCAATCATTCGTGCTGAGGTTCAGGAAAAGTTGTTTTCAAATATTGAATTGTTTCCCCAGATCATACAGGAGGTCAGTAAGGCCGCTATACCGTTGTGCCGTACAAGCTGGGTTGAGCCCTACGCCAAGGTACAGCGTCGCCTTTCCAGGCAAGGAGTAACGTTGAGACTGCATACATTTGAAGAGAGGCAACAGCATGCCTGTGAGCTTACCCGCATTGCTGGGGAGCACGGTATGGAGCTTCAGTTTTGCGCCATGAAGGATTTTCCGCGCTCTCGCTGCATTGACGGTGAGCTGTTGAGTGAGCTACATCCTGATGCTTTGAGTTGTTCTCGGGTGCGAGCCAGGGGACAGCGGCCTTTGTGCGGCTGCACGCAGAGCGTCGATATTGGCTGGTACAGTCAGAAATGTCCGCATGGATGTCTCTACTGCTATGCCGAACCTTTGATTTGACAGGCTGCCCAAAAACGCCTGTCTGCGGTGTTACGCTTGTCACTCGTCTTTGCGGCGTACACAAAAATACGCCTCATTCCTCATAACTTCGCGCGCCTTGCATCCAAGCATTTTTGAACAGCCTTGAGGGAGTCGTAGGGTGGACTCGCAAAGCGTGTCCACCGTTGTTGCTCCTCTGTTGTGTTGTGTTTGTCATTCCAGCGAAGGCCGGAATCCAGAAGGTCTCAAAAATAAACGCTTTGTTCGGCTACGCTGCAACGGGATTTAAAAACCCAAAAGCTGAGAAACTGAATTTTTGGTGATGCCCTGCAGGTAGAGGTTGAGCCAGATGTTTCCCCCTCCCTTGAGGGGAGGGGATTAAGGGGAGGGTGCTAGTAAAAATAAATTGATTTTGCCGCAGCTTTTTGTTATCTTTGTTGTTCTTAACAAGGGCTGCTAGCTCAGCTGGTAGAGCAACTGACTCTTAATCAGTAGGTTCGGAGTTCGAGTCTCCGGTAGCCCACCAGTAAAAACAAGCACTTACAGCTTTTCGGCTGTAGGTGCTTTTTATTTTTCTGATCCTGTCCCTATCCTGTCCCTCGCCTATGTTTTTCGGGGTGCTTTACTGCATCATGGGAAGCGCCGTCCTGAGCGTAAAAAAGCAGGGTCATTTATGACCCTGCCTATGGAGTTGATTTTTCCTTGTTAAGCTATTTTTCAAAATAATGCTCTATAAACAGCTGATGCTTTTATTTGCTCAGCAACCAAAATATGACCAGCTTCATTCCAATGTCCATCTGATGGAAATTCAAATCTAATCCCTTCGAATTTGTGCTTTTTTATAAATATTGGTTGCATATCAATAACTTCATATCCCTTGTTCATTGCAATTTCGATAAAATATTTGCGCATTATGCCAAAAAAGGAACCATTAGCTTCTACTAGTGTTGTTGGGTTATAAAGGGGCGGCCTCATCCCATCTATAACAAATAATATTTTGTCACTTCTCAATCCTGTCTGAAGCGGCAGTGCTTCAAAAAATCTATCCACAACTCGTTTTGAATCTGAAATGCATTCTACATCGAAATCAGCTCGTGAGTTAATAACAAATTCCTTTTCAACCTTACCTGCACTATGACTAAATATGTTTTTAATTGATCGCCAATTCAATTTCATATTGAGAACCAAATATCGGATTAATGCTGACTGCCTTAATAATTGGTTCATTAATGTTGGCTGATAGTCTTTTCTGATGAGATCCAAACGATCAGATGTCTCTGAGAAATAGTGGTAACTAGGGCTATTCTTGTACTTAGTCAAGCTTTGATCAAAATCATTTCCAATTATGATAAAAGCGATCGCATTGGCGTTAAACTCATTATGAGCATAATTAGCGTACCTCAAATAAGTCGACATAGGACTTCCAGTGCCCCAAAACTATAAATTCTACCCTTGCCAATAGTCTCTTGTGACAGTATGCCATGCATTGCATTCTTGTTTTCTACTTGAGCTGCTTCAACGTAGCTATCTCCAATAATCGCTAATAGGGGAGATTTGTCCTCTGTAGAATAATTGTGATCATTCATGAAGCCATAATTATTTACATGTTTTTTGGTAACAATAGAAAACATAGCTCCCCTAGACCAAATGATATCTCTATTTTCTTTTAATCGAATTATTGGATTTGATGAGTTTACAGGCAACCTCATCAAGCTATCTTGTACCGGTAACACCCTGAAAATCACTTCAAGAAGAACAACTGATAAAAATACTCCAAATAGAATAGATATGATTGGGAATAATATTTTTTTTAGCTTCATCGTGAAACTTCCAATAGTGCTGAATTCGTATAATAAGTATATAGCAGTCGCAGACGGTAAATGCAGGCTATTACATGTAAGACAATAAATAAGACTCAGGTGCAAACTACGCAAGCAGTTACCACGCTATTTGCGGAGGTTAGCCATGAGCTATAAACACCTGAGCCTTGAGAGAACCCTGCCACGGCCGCGCCCATACTAGCATTAAGTTACTATCTAATATTTAATTTATAGAACTATGTAAATCTATATACAACCGGAATTCAAGTCAAGTAAACTTTGCTGTCAATTAAAAAATATTGACCTGCCCTCCTTTCAGAAAACCAGAGTCTGTGACCTTCACCCTATAAACTGTACCAGCCAAAAATTGATTTCCCCGGCACAGCGCAAGGGAAAGGAGAAACTTTCATTGAAATGATTGGCACGCAAAGCATTATTTTCTATATGGGACACCCCTAAGGGGACAAGGCCCCCTTTCGTGTGTGATGGATATACCACCTGAGCAGAAATCAGTAGGTTCGGAGTTCGAGTCTCCGGTAGCCCACCACAAATAACAAGCACTTACAGCTTTTAGGTTGTAGGTGCTTTTTTTATTCAGTTCAGCTTGTTTCTTGCCTAAACAATAGAGCCAAGGTATAAAAGAGCTAAAGCCTATCAATAAATGAGTGCATACTGAACGATGTTAAAGCTGCTGTTAATGCTGGCCGGGACTGTTGCCCTTATGTTGGGGTTGATCGGTATTATTGTGCCCGGGCTCCCGACTACGCCGTTTTTACTGCTTGCCGCGCTTCTCTATGCCCGGAGTTCGGAAAAGCTCTACCGGCTGTTGATTCGGAATAAATATATTGGTCCGCGGATTTTAGATTTTCATGAAACCGGAAGGCTGACGCTAAAAACGAAAGTATGCTCTATTGGCATTATGTGGGTTATGATTGTGGTTTCCTGCTGTTTGTTTGTGCCAATTTTGTGGGTGCAATTGATTCTTATCTCTGCCGGGATTATCGGTACGGTAGTTATGGGCTATGTTATTCCGACTAGCGTAAGAATAGATAGCTGAAAGCTTGAGGGACAATGTTGCATGTATGTTACAGCACACAATTGAGCGCGCCATGTTTATATAAAATCGTGAACCCAATTGTTATCAGAACAAGCCCTCCGCTTATGTCTGCATAGAGACCAAGTCGAGTTGTCGATCCAAGACGCCTGCCGATATGAATGCCAGCTCCTGTGCACAAAGCTGCAACCACTCCAATAATGATTGCCGGGAACCATATTGATATGTTCAGTACTGAGAAGCTTACACCCACCGCGAGGGCGTCAATACTGGTAGCGATTGAAAGCAGGACAAGCGATATTCCCCTGGTCGGATCATTTTTCTGCGGTTCAGCCTGTTTCACCTGAAAAGCTTCTCTGAGCATATTGCCGCCCACAAATAGTAGCAGGATGAAGGCTATCCAGTGGTCGTAGCTTGTTATAAACGTCCGAACAGTGTTTCCGGCGCCCCATCCGATAACAGGCATTGCAAACTGGAAAAAACCAAAATGCCAGGCAAGCCTGATGGTCTGGCGGCGGGTAACTTTTTTCAAGGTAACGCCGGCCGCAATGGACAACAGCAAAAGCATCCATTGCCAGCGCGAAAGCTATACTGAAAACAGAAAGATTGTCCATGGGAGGTATTGCAGCAAATGATTTTAAGCGCTTGTTAGCCTATGCGTATTTTTGCTCGATGCTTGTTTACCTACTCCAGAATATCCTGAAGCCATATAAAGACGGGCACGCTCCACGATGCTAATGCTTGCTAATAAAAAAGGGGATTACGGAATAGTTCCGAAATCCCCTGTAAATTTTCCACATGCGCTTACGCAGGCCCTACTCTAAGACTTCAAATTCAACCCGGCGGTTGCGTTCACGACCGTTTTTGGTTGTGTTATCGGCAACAGGGTCGGCCTCGCCGAGACCCTTTGCAGTCAGCCGTTCGGCATCAATGCCTTGATCTATCAGGAATTTCCTGGCAGAAGCTGCGCGTCTCTTTGAAAGCCACAGATTGTACTCATCCGATCCGAGGGAACAGGTATGTCCTTGAATCACGACGGCATTGTCAGGATTTTGCTTAAGTTCGTTGGCCGTTTCCTGCAGCACAGCAGCCTCTTCAGGCCTTACAACGCTGCTGTTAAAATCAAACGAAATGGAATTTATGATTATTTTTGTCAGAACTTTTGGTGCCGGTGCCTGTGCTACTCCAGCGCCGGTTGCTGCTGATCCGGCTGTTGCTGTTTGTGTTGAGTCGCACTCTGGTGTGACTGCCGCTAAATGCATGGGAGTCTTTTTTAACTCTTGCTCGAAGCGGCGGAGTTTCTTGAGAGCTCTATGGTCGCTTTTGCGCGTGGGGTATGTTTTTCTGGTCCATCTTCTAGTTTGCTTTGAAACGTTATTTTGACGATGCAATTGGTTCCAGGCTTGCGCCAATTCGTTCCGTTTGTTGACATAATCCGGATTAATAGTCTGGCACGGACCGGGGGTGGGTATTTCTTGCTGCCACCACAAATCATCTCCAAACCAGTCCTGCCACCAGAATGCCTGCGCCGAAGATGGAATGGCAAGACTCCATAGGAGTATACCCAACGCTACAAGCATCATGAGAATGGAAAAACAAGATTTTTTATTATGCAACACTGTTTATCCTCCCTTATTTTAGGCTTCTGACTCTGCCAGATAATGCGTTTAAGGTTTCTTGAACTATGAATTCAACAGCATCTATGCTTTTGCTCGCGTCCAACACCTTTTGTACTCTCGTTTTTATTTGGATGCCATGGTTTTTTTATAAAAAAAATGGTGGTTCCACTGCGTTAAGATATCGTAATTGATTTTAATTTGCGTACAACTATATATTTTGTAGTTAAATTATAGGCTCGGTTAAGATGTAAGTCAATAAAAATCATAACGAAAATGGAGTTCAAGTACGATATCGATAAAGTCATTACAGACACCCGGCAGTTGCAGGTATATAACCCGTAAGGTAATTTAATAATTTTTTGATTGTAAACTTGCATCTGATTCCGAGCTACACCGTGATTGAGATGCAGAGAGGAGATTCTTTTGCAATACATGACATGAATAAAAAAGGGCAGGGCCATTTTATGGCCCTGCCTGATGGCCTGCATATTTGATGAGGAAGGTTAGCCTCCGTCCCCGGTGATCTCAATTTCGCCGAAGCAGTCACCAACGCTTACCGTGATAATCCCGGGCTCAAGCCCGGCAGGCACAACCGCCTTAATTTTCAGCAGGTTCTTTTTCCTGTTAAAAGAGATTTTTCGCCATGTGAGCGGGCCCAGATCAATGCGGCCGAAGATATCGAAGCTTTCGCCGCCCGTAATCTTCAGTACAACTTTTTTGGGCTTGGAAAGCTTTTTGGCTCGTATCTTTTTATGTTTGATGTACAGTTCGCATTCGGGATCTTCATCAGTATTCTCATCGGCAAGCCGGTATACAACCACGCCGGTATAATTGTCCGGCTCGTTGCCTCGCACGTTTGATGAGTTAACCGATGCGGCAACCATGTACAGTGTTTCATCGTATTCTGTAAACGACTGGAATTGTATAACTGTTTGGTCGCCAAATCCATCACCGACTATGCGGCTCCAGTTAATGCTGCCGTCGACGTCGGTTCCCTGCCACAAGTCCGCGCCATTGATTGGATTGGTATAATAAAGGCTTTGATTGGTAACCATTGTTCCTGCGTAGATGGTATCGTTGTGATTATGCAGAAATACGCCCGTATTGAGTACATCGCCAAAGCCGTTCAGCGCTGGATTTGGCGAGGTGTCATCGGGATTGGGGTTATCCATGCCGCCCATGCTGAGAGACCAGGCCCCGTCGTCCTTTGCCGCAGAGTCGGTAGAGTAAATCATATTGCCACCCTCAATTTTTTGCAGACCAACAAAGAGGGTATCAAGATATTCAAGCCAGGTCCAGGTCTGGAAGGCAGCCAGGAAAAAATCGCCGCCGCTGTCGTACCCAAACCCGTTTTCGTTCGACCCGGTAGTGTTTTCATCTACGAGTACATCAACAATTGGAGTCCAGAGATTTGTCCCATCGCGGCGGTAAACGCGGGCACCTACGCCGTTACAGCCATTCGTGCCTGTACCGCCGATCAGGAGGGTTTCTTCACCGGTAATGCTTGTTTTAATCATTTTTGTCGCGCTTGAACTGACCGCATCTCCCTCTCGCTTTTCGCATGGAAAAGTAGAACCATCATGCCAGTCTGTACCGTGAATATTGTCGAAACTGTAGGGCGAATCCGCAAACCATGTCAACCCGTCAGCTGTTTTCATCACTCGCGCGCCCTTATCGGTATTAAGCCCGATTGAAGCGTAGAGCTCATTATTGAAAACTTCAAAGTCAATGATTGATTTGTCCCACATGTCGCCGAAGCCCCGGCTATGATCGCCGCAGGTTATGCTGTAGGCTGCTCCGGTTACAACGGCGGGCATATTATTGCGCGGTCGGCCGATGTCATTGCCGCCTTTGAGGTACTCATCACAGCGGGTAGGCAGGATTGTAGCAGCTTTTTCCTGTTGTTGTACTGTCATCTGGTTGGCTGTATTTGCCGTTATCCTGAACAGGCGCTTACCCGGAACGTTGACTCCGGTTTGGCCGTGCGTAGCTGCGGTGAACTCGGCGTCTACATCAATGATACAGCCGGTCAGGCTATCGGGCACCCAAGTCTGGTTGTCGTCATCGTCAGTAAACAAGGCCGTGCTGCTGCCGTCATCATCGGCACAACTTGAAATAGCGCTTAGCGTTCCCTGCGCAACCGGGTCATGGCCTCCGATGAGCGGTTCCCATTCTACGTCGTCAGTGCGCCAGATAGCGGCGCCTCGTGAGCCGAAGAGCGCCGAGCCCATATACCCGGTAGAGAGCGAAACATAGAGCTGGCCTTCAAATGCAATCATGTCAGCCCAGATGTTCATGTTAGGGTTGTATTGGATTGAGGGTAGATACTGAAATATGTTTGCTGGATTTGGATGCTGCAGGTATCCGTAGTAGTTGTTTTGATCTGTCAGCCCCTGCACATGAATGCGGTACCATCCCTGGCCCGGGTCTGTTTTCCACAACTCAAACCCGCTCACATCATTGCGGGTTAATGCGTATAGATTGCCTTTATAGGGCGTCAATGCGACGATGTCTGTGTTGTTGCGATCAGCGAAACCGGGAAGCGATACCTTTTCCCAGATTGAACCGTCATCAGCGGTCACTTCATCCTCTGCAGCCGGGATATTGAGTGTATCGGGGGTTAGTGAATCCAGAAAATTGGTTGTATAACTGACAATCAGGTCTGTCTGCATCTGTCTGCTGATGTCAGCAGGTAAATCGCTGCCATCATCGGCCCTGTAATCATAATCTGTTTCGTTATCGCCGTACCAGCCGAACTGGGCATGATTGGCTCCTTGAAGCGCTATATAATGCGTATCGGGCGGCAGGTTAGGCTTTGAACCATCTATGACTTCTTCATTTGTCCTTGGATTATTTGTGGCCCACAGGGATAGAGCCTTAACAGGCTTATTGGTTAGAGGCTTAGATGCATCAGGAATGCCGGCCCACAAAACAACCCCTTTGATTTTGCTGCTGTTCGTAAAATTGCCAGCGTTGTTATATACATACCAACAGGCAACTGTTGCTGCAAGGGAATGCCCGCCGATTGCCCAAGTGGTTATGCCGGGATTATTGTCTATGACCGTATCCGCACGGGCAGTTCCAAAAATACCTAAACAACTCGGCATGGGGACAAGGGCTACCAGAAAGCCTGATTTTGCAATTGCTCGCGCTAATACAGCGTAAGCCCGCACATCCACAAGACCACCCGGATATATGATAAAGCCGTTTTGGGGTTCTATGCCAACAGGTTCAAACTCATAGTAGTATTGGGGATTATAATCCTGTTTGCTCTGCCAGTTTGTAGACACCTCCGTCACGGTCACTTCACTGTCACTAATCATGGCATCTTGTGCCTCAAGCAGAGGGACACGGGGGCATTGGGATTCCTGGGCAAATGCACTGGCTGCTGGAATGAGTACCATTAATAAGAAAAATATTCCTGCTTGAGTTATTTTCATGATTCCTCCATTGGAAATTGTGTTCAGTTGCCTTCTTGTTTTGCTGGCTAAGATTATAGTACGTGTTGCGAACTGCCGCCCATCCGAAATGTTGCTGTCGTGCGCGTTGGGAAGATTAGCATGAAGTACCTGTTGTAACGTCGGTAGTCATATGGCGGTCAGCGCCAACCGGTCCTGATTATAGTGCAGGAGGGTGTTTGAAACGTATAAAAGCATTAAGTTATGCATCTTATACCTATTACATTAATGAAGCAATTCGAAATTAGCACGTTTGGCAATGTTGGTCAACCGCAGTTCATTATGTTTTCATCCAAACCAGTAAGCGTGCGAAGGTAAAAAAACAGGGCCTTCTTTTGGCCCTGCTTTTGGGTGCATGTTCGATAGGGGAGATAGCCTGCGTCCCTGGTGCTTTAGATTTCGCCGGAGCAGGCATCAACGCTGAATGGGATAATTTCGAGCTCAAGCCTGGTTGAATTGGACTGGCCATAATGGCCCGGCATTATGCTGTTTATTTTAGATTCAATGTAACTGCGCAGCCTGCGGGGCTCTCTTCCGGCTCGATGCGTGAGTCGATAATGAACAGTCTTTCGGCCGGAACTCCGGCGATTTCGCTTAGATACTGCTTTGCGGCAAGGGCGCGCCGATCCACAAGCGCGTGTATGTCTCCGTCGTCAACCTGCATGTGCGCGGCCATGAGCCGCTCCATCTCATCATTGGGCAGGCGTTTAGTAAGGCCCAAAAGGCCGGATGGTTTGTCAAAATTCTCTGCTTTGTATGCCTGCCACAGATACTGGTCATATTCGTCGGCAGTGATAACGACTGTTTCGGGTGAGAGGTCCTTTCGCTTCCGGCGGCTCATTTTTTTGAATTTCAGCTGCTGCAGTCTGAGCATCACCATTTCATGGCGCAGGGCTTCCGTATCAGTATCTTTGACGCCAATTGCTTTGATTTCAAGATGTAGATCGGATTTCTCCGCGAGAAGCCTGGCAATGATATCAAGTTTTTGTGTTGCCTTTTCGTCGAGTCTGGAGGTGCCGCAGGGGAAGGCGATAGTGCTGACATCAGCGCCGCCCGGAATCAGTGCTCCGACAAGGGCAAAGGGAGATGTGGCGGCTTTTTCCAGAAGGTTGACCAGCGTTTTCAGTAGGACCTTTCTCACCCTGAAGGTCGGATCGTCAAGGCTGCCGGAGATGGGCAGGTCGAGCTCTATTTTGCCCTCTCGGTTTTTCAGCAGCGATATGGCCAGTCCAACGGGCAGGCGGGTGGCGTCCTTGCTGTCAACTTTTTCCCCGAGGGTCATCTGGTCTATAAAGAATTTATTTTGCGATGTCAGCTGGTTGTTGTGTATTGAATAGTTCAGGTCAAGGGAGAGTGCACCCTTTTTAACCCTACGGCCGATGAATTTGCCGGAATAGGGAGAAAACGGGCTCAGGTCAATATTGTTGAACTTGATCAGGATATCCGCACTTAGTTTTTCTTGCAGCGGGCTTATAGTGCCGGTGACGGCAAAAGGGGCATACCGGTTGAGTTTTGCATCCAGGCGGATATCGGCATGCGACTTGGGCTTGCTTGAAATACCGTTGATTCGGCCTGTAATATCGGCAAGTTCAGTGGTGTAGCGCGGGTTGATGTTTTTGTCGGTAAATTGTACTCGGCCTTTTTTCAACACGACGCTGCCGATGTTTATCCGGGGCAAGGGCTCTTTTGTTGCCTGGGCTTTCGGTGCTGCCTGAGGCTCTGCGGACGCGGTGTTCAGGGAGCTTAGGTTCAGCGTGCCGTCGGCCTCAACAATGGTGCGCAGGAACAGGTTTGCAAGGCGGACGGTTTTAACATCAAGTCCCAGTGGAGAGGTGCTGGCACGCATTGATTTCAGTTCAAGGGAGGAAAATTTCAGCAACTGAGCTCGAGCGCTTTTGCGGCCCGCGGCAAAGGCGCTTAGGCGTACGTCGCCCTGCCACATGACGGCCGGTTCGTTATCGCCCGTCTGTTTGAAATCAAGACCACCTTTGAGGCTGAGCGTACCGCTGTTGAGGGCGACAAGCAGTGTGTCGGGGAGATAGCTCTCTGCGAAGCGGATATCAAGACTGTTGAGCTCCATGTTCAGGTTTGCCGCTGGCGGCGCGAGCGTGAAGGTGCCCTCCAGACCAAGCGTGCCTTCATTGTTTATACGGCAGTTAAGGAGAATAGCGGCAGGGGTGTCGCCTGTTGTCGCGACATTGGCAAGCGTGACATCAAAATTATCGATACTGATTCGGGCGGGTTGCGCCGGCAGCAGATCATCAAAGTTTATTGAGGCTGCGGTTGATGTGAAGTTTTTGATCAGCATCGACCAGTCCGGGCCGGTATCGGCATCCACTTCGGATTCCGTCGGCTTTTCTGTCTCGGTATCATCGCTGTCGGCAAAAAGTTGTTTCAGCAAAACGGTGCCGTCTTTTTCGCGGACAAGGGCGAGGCTGAGACTCTTCAAGGAAATTTTGTCAATGCTAAGCTCGCGCTTGTTGAGCGTGCAGTCGATGCCGGAAACAGTCAGTGAGGGAATGCTGACCAGGGGGCTGTCATCAAGGCTCACAAGTGCCAGATCGTCAAGGCTCAGGCTTCCCCCAAAATTGATCTCATTGCTGCTGTCGTTGTTTTGAACATAGCGCAGTTTCAGGTTGGCGCTCAGACTGCCAGAGGGCATGGTGAAATTGAGTTGCGCTGGCACATAGGGCAGGTACTGTGCCAGGCCCAGTTTGTCAAACTGCAGGTTAAAATCTGTTTCCTGCGAGTCGGCAAAAGGCTTTGTCCGGCCATTTAGCTTGAATGTTCGGCCTGCAAGCGTCGCGGAAAACGATGGCTGCACAAACACCTCGATATTTTGCTTGAAATTGGAGACCAGCGGCAGGCCGATCTCGATGTTGGTGATGTTGGTGATGTTGTGGATGACTTTTTGGGGTTGGTCGTCAAATTCTACGGAGCCGTCAATGAGGCGAATATTGGCAATTGAGAACAGGAATGGCTCAGCCGGTTCTTCCTCCGGTGGTTCTTCCGGCTGTGCCTCTTTAGCAACGAGTATGTCTGAAAAATTATACTGGTTTGTCTCTGTGCGCACAATGTGCGCCCGGGGTTTCACCAGTGTCACCTCATTGAGAATGATACCGCTTTTGATTGCGGAGGCAATTTCAGCATTAGCCAGCAGATGCTCAAAGGAGAAAAATATTTCGCTGTCGTCCGGTTCCCGGATGATCAGGCCTCGCACGCTCAGGCACAGGGTGAATGGATTAAAGGTTACCGACTCGACAGTTGTAGGTCTATGCAGGTTTTTTTCAAGTTGGGCCTCGAGTATGTTTCGCAGAATCGCCGGCAGCCCGAAAGCAAAAAACAGGGCAAGCACGAGTATAGAAGACGTGAACCACAGTAAAATTTTAGAACGTCGGCGCATGCAACTACCCCCTATTCAGGAATTCAGGCCGGCTAGAGCATTATTATAATAAACGGACTTTATTGCAGTGCGGGTGTGATATGGAAGCCCGTGCACGACGGAAAGCATATGCTTGCAAAAAGGGGTTGTCAATAAGAAGATGCTATTAAGGACAGCGCAAAATGTACGTGTGGGCAGGCCTCAGCACAATGAAATTCAATGGTTGTTTTTTGACAGGAAAAGGAGATGGCAGGATGGAGCTTGAGGGGGGAATTGGGGATATATCGGCAGGGGCATGCCGATATATCCCCGGAGGGGGAAAGCTATTATTTGGGAGAGTCTACGGCGAGTTTCATTTTATAGTAACCACCTCTTGGCTCTCTGGTGCCGGACACCCGGACAACATACATTCCGTTTGTTGGCAGCACGTAGGTCAGTTCTGCCTTTTTAATCCCCGTATTGCCACTGTAATCGGTAATAGCCAGCCGCGTGCCATTTATCGTATACAGTTCTATGATGGGAGCCCGCATGCCGATTTTTTTGGATTTTACTTGAGCTGTCAGAACCATCCCTGCTTCTGCCTCGACTGGATATTCATGAAGATCACCGGTTACCAGCATGTTGGCTTCAGTTTTGAGCTTCAGGGGAGCAGTAAGCCACAGGTAATCGCGTTCATCCGATCCCGGTTCCCCGGTTCCGAAATAGTCGCAATCATGTGAGTACAGGGGCGCCAGTGGCCGGATAAAGCCGCGGCTTACCATGGTGCCGAAGGCCTTGAAAAACATTTTATTTTTTCCGGTTAGATCCAGCTCGGCTTCCTGTTGTGCCCTGACAGCGTCAACGAAATCAGGATATTCGTGCCTGCTTCCGTTATCTGTGGAGAAATAGAAGGAGGATGTATAGACAAACTTAAGGGCTTTTTTCTTCAGCACCCGCGAGAGATCATACAGATATCCGCCCCAGATCTCTCCGGTATAGTGTTCTTCGGGCATCGTTATGTATGTTTCAGGACAATATGATTCATTGTCAGTGAGGTAATAGTAATTGGGATAATCGACATCATCGGGATACCTGTTGCTGTTATCGAGAGTGCGCAGACCATAGGGCGGAAACGCCACATAAGCGAAATCGGGCTTATTGGAGGCCAGGAAGGCATACCAGTCTGAATTACCTTCGCCCATTGACCGGCCGTAGCCATTGACTTCGCCCCCAAACTGCTGACCATCATCCATGAAACCGGCCCAGTCCATTATCGCGTGCGCGTATTCGTGCCGCACGATATCATTATCATTTACCAGGTCTTCACCGGCATCGCAGGTGGTGCAGCTGCCGTCGTCAGAGTAGGCAAAGCCGGGCAAATCGTCTGCTTCAGGGTTATAAGGCGAAATTTTCCAGTATTGCCCGTTGCAGAACAGGCTGTTGCCATCCTTATCCCACATGCCGATATTGACAGTTACCGGTACGGAGAGCACCTTGAAACGGTCTATATTTTCCGGCCCGTATTTTTTAATAACATTTTTATCCCACCATTCCCACACGGCGGTGTGCTGATAGTAGGCAGCGGCCTGATCAAAGTAGGATTTTTGATCAGAATAAGGATAACCCTCGTCATCGTAAGCGAACGGGTCATAGACGAATTTAAGTTTGGGTTCATAGGCGTAATTATCACCGTCAAGTTTCCTGCATTTCTCATCAAAGCTCCCGTTATCTGCCTCTTCCACGGTACATTGATCATCATAATCATAGATGGTTGCATGCTCGCCATGCAGCAGTCCCTCAAGTTTCCCGTCTTCGGTTTCAAACAGGTTTTCGAGTTTGACATTGTTTACCTTGCCGAGCCAGTATTCGTCGTTGTTGAGATAGGCGCGTCCTTTGCCGTTGGTCATGTTAAGAACTTCGTTTGCATGGTACAGGATTTCGCCGCTTTGCGCATCCACATGAGACACCCACAGGCCCGGAGGGCTCTTTGTGAGTGTGGTTACTCTCCAGATATAGGTATAGCCTCCCTTATGGGGTATAATCATGTTTTCGGCTATTATATCAGACAGTTTTGCCTGTGCACCCAGCTGTACGGATAGATCGCTGCGGGCAAGAGCCCTTGCAGCCTCAAGGCTCAATAGGTTTTGATTGCCGGGGACGATTTCCGCCGCGCAGTCGTTTTGCGCCATGCTTACACGCCCCTTCAGGTCGCTGTGTATAATGATCTGGGCTCCCTGGACGGCTACGCCGTTATGGGTCTGCTGGAACCTGATGTGCCGGCGTTTGTCGGTTTTATTGATTCTGCCGGTCGTGAGGTTGGAGAGATCGCTTTGTACGCCGAACAGCATGTGAGCGTCTTTCAGAAATTCCCGGGCGCTGTTTTCAGGGCTGCCTCCGTAGGCTTTGGAGTTTGCGCTATAGAGACGCTTTACGCGGCCTGTTTTGGTGCTGAAGGTTGCCTGCCAGCGGTTCTGATGGAGGCTGTTGAAGGCATCGAACCCGCTTGTTTTACGCAGGGAGATTGCTGCCGCGCTTGCTGAGCTTATTTCTCCGGTTCTTAAGACTGCTGCTGCCGTATTGTCGGAGTCATTGTCTTTTTTTTCAATAGCTGATGAAGAAACGGGAGCGCTGAGACATACAGCGAGCATCAATGCCGTTGTTAAAATGCTCTTTTTTATAAAACCCTGTTTATTTTCCATCTTTTTTTTGCTCCTGTGCAGGTTTTTGCCGCTCTCCTCATGAAACACCGAGCGGATTTTTTTGGATTGCCTGATATGAGTCTTCCTCAATGTTATATGATCGGTATTCACACCAATATCTTGAGTAAATTCACTATTATGGAACCGTAAAAATTCGTACAGGGGCGGCCTCTGGCATGTGGTGGTCTACGTAGGAAAAAACAGAAGGGATAATGGGCATTTGTCGTGCATTGTGCGGGTGAGGTGCTACAATTCCCGCGTCTCGGCAGAACGCAGGCATTGAAGCGGAACTACAAGAGTTGTTTTAGGCTTTTTCCTTAAAGATTCTCTATTTTGCTAAAGCACTTGCCAACGCGGATCACGATGGTTCCAGACGGGAGGTCGGCAGGCTACTGTTCAAAGACGCCGAAGTGCTGTTTCGAGAAGTCGACGCGCTGGGGCACATTCATTGTGCTTTCGCCCAGTTGCTCTACTGCCGTGAGATTGGGCAGCAGGCCTCGTCCGTTCGCGATTTGGATCGAGAGACCCGGGCGGGCGTTGAGTTCCAGCAGAAGGGGGCCCCGCTGTCCGTCAAGAACCATGTCTGTTCCGATATAGCCCAGGCCGGACATCTCGTAGCAGGAGGCGGCCAGGGTGAGTAGGGTGTTCCAGTGCGGCACTTTGAGCGCATGCAGATCCAGCCCGGTGTCAGGATGGCGGCGTAGAGGCCGGTTGAACTGAACTGCACGCAGGGCCCGGCCGGTGCGTAGACACAAACCAACTCCTATAGCACCTTGGTGCAGGTTGGCCTTGCCGTGGGAGGCGGTGGTCGACAGGCGTATCATGGCCATTACGGGGAATCCTTTGAAGATGATTACGCGGGTGTCGGGTATTCCTTCGAAGGAGTAGCCGTCGAATACATCATCGAACGTGATGAGGTTTTCAACCAGCATCGTGTCGGGTTTGCCGCCGAGTGAATACAGGCCTGCCAGGATATTGGAGACATGGCGTTCCATATCCTGCAGCGTTTCGGGTTTGTTGTTGGGTTTGTAATAGTAACCATTCTGATGACGTATAATCACTAGGATTCCTTTGCCTCCAGAGCCGCGCGCTGGTTTGATACAAAAGCCCGGCCGGCCCCTGACCATCTGAGCGAATCGGCTCACCTCGTGTTGTTCGCTGATAGTGCCGATGAGTTCAGGAACGGCCACACCCTCGGCCAGCGCGAGCTGTTTGGTCTTGAGCTTGTCGTCTACCAGCGGATAGAGCCTGCGCGGATTGTAGCGGCTGATGTAGGCGTGATTGCGTTTGTTCATGCCGAGGATACCTGTTCGCGATAAATTCCAGGGCCAGGTGTAACGGTTCCAGAAGCGCATGTTAATGCCCGTCCGTGTCGGCGTTCACTTCGTCCACCAGCGGTTTGAAGCGTTTGAGTTCGCTCAGCCTGTAGCCGGTGTAGTTGCCCAAGAGCAGCACGGTGGCCATCAGGATCAGCTGCAGCCCAAGGAAGTTGAAGGTGAGGTGTCGGATTAGTTCATTGTCCATGGCCAGGTAGGCAATGATGGCCGCCAGCAGTGAGCCGCCGCCCTGCTTGAGCACCTCATGGGGGCCTTCTTCTTCCCACAGAATTGACATGCGCTCAATAGTCCAGGCAAGGATGATCATCGGGAAGAAGGTGATCTTCATTCCGTCGGTTAGACCCAGCTTAAAGGCCAGGGCCGAAAAAATTCCGATCATCATGATGACCATGATGATCACTGCGGATATGCGTGCCACCAGCAGGAGGTTAAGTTTTGAAAGGTAGGAGCGGATGACAAGACCGCTACTTACAATCAGTACGAAGCCGATCAGGCCGGTAATCAGCTGGGTCTGAATAAAGGCCATGGCGATCAGTACCGGCATGAAGGTACCGGAGGTTTTGATACCGATGATGACGCGCAGAAATACAAGCGTTAACACACCGATGGGGATCAGCAACAGTCCTTTGAACAGGGCCTGTTCCTCGAGCGGCAGGCCGTGAATGGATATGTTGGCCCATTCCGCCTGCTCATATTTTTTAGCCAGTACCACGCTCACCGGTTGTTCCTGTTCGATCATTGAAAAGGTAACACGGGAGTTGCGCCCTCCGGTTACGTCCAGCAGGGGGGCGGAGTTATATTCCCAAAGCAGCAGGTTGGCCGGCTGTCCCTGTTCACCGGTTTGATGGTTGAACAGCTCGTAGTCATTGCCGTTGAATACCTGCAGGTATTCGATTAGTTTTTGCCGGCGGCGGCCATCTTCGAGTATGAGGGCATATACCACCCGGGCCGGTACTTCGGAGTTATTGAGCAGCTGGGCGATCATGGCCGCGCGTGGCATGTAATCCTTGAGGAGTTCGGCGTTCTGAGCCTGGTTGTCCATCTCCCTGATGATTTCGCGGGTGAGGGTACAGGGATCAGCTGAACGTTCCTGGGCTCGTTCCAGTATCTGGGCCATGGCGGTAGCATAGGGTTCTTTTTTAAAACCTTTTGCGATAGGCGGCGGAGTAGGCCGCCCGGCAGGCTCGGCAGCCGGGTCCATCATCATGTCGACTCGGTAGTAAAGTCTCTGGCGGCCGGTGGCGGAGCGGGTTGACCATTCGGCGCGCTCGATACCGTCTCGTTCTACCAGAGAGAGACCGTAGCCGGGGCTGGCTGCAGTCTTGTTGAGCAGGGTAAACCTTTTTTGTGTGCCGGCAGTGGCCATCGAAACAATTACTGGTTTTCCCGTGGCGGTGAATTCAATCTTGGCCTCGATGGACCAAATCTGGCGCTTTTCACCCGGTGTAAAGGGCACATCCATGGCCAGATGATTGTACACCGTCATGCCCAGTCCGGCACAGAAGAGCAGGACAACCAGCAGATAGAATGATTTGCGCGCAATCATTGCCTAGCGTATGTCCTTGAGTCGGGGTTTGGGTTGGATATACTTGCGGGCAACGTCGACCACGGCGATGTCTTTGAGAAAGTCGCGACCCAATAGAACGGGGTATTTCATGCGACTGCGATCAGTGAGGGTGAATTCGGTTTTTTCGTTTTGGTCGCCAACACGAACGGACAGCAGCACCACGGGGCGGCGGTCGAGATCATCGGCGGAGGCCTGGCGTACGCGCACATGCCGCACCAGTGGGGCTTCAATCTGCGTGCGGTCATCCCTACTCTTATGGTTTATGAAAAAGCGTGTCCAGTCCTTGCCGTTGCGCTCAAACCTGGTGATGTCAGCGGCATTGATGGAGGAGGTCGCGGCACCGGTATCAATTCGCGTACGGAAGGCCCGGTCGGCAGCATCCAGCCAGAGCCACTCTGCTTCGCCGAGCAGCAGTTTGCCGTCCGGCGTCTGGCCCAGCAGCGGTGCCGGGCATTGCTCATCTGAGATTGTGACGGTTGCGGGTGTGGTGGTATCCAGAGTGTTTATTGTGCGATCCAGCGTGGTGAGTTTTTTTTGTATATTCTTAAGGTCGGTATTGAGTTGGGCCGCCAGTTCGGTTTGTTGACGGCTCACCTGTTTGTTTTGCAACTCAATAATATTTTGGAGCCGTTGTGTTTCACTTTGCAGGTCGGTCAGGGTGGCAGGGACGGAGGCCGGTGTTTTTCCCAAAGCGATACAGCCGCTTAGACCGAGCATCAAGAACAGGAGTGTGTTTTTTAGGGGGATGCTCATGTGTTTCCTTGTCGCCGGTTTCCTTTTGGTGCGCATCCTTTTGAATTCGAAACACTATAAGCTCGAGGGGAGTCGTGTGTCAATTAAAAATAGATTTGTATTCTGCGGTTTTGTGCTGCGTATTTCATTGGTGCCGCGATGGTTTTTTGCCTGTGCCCCTCGGCTGATTTGGCCTGAGTGGAGCGAACTTCGGGATACGTCGTGTGCGCCCTGTTGCATGATTGAAAAAGACATGGCCTGTGATGGTTCCATAAAGGTTTGTAGTCTGTCTGTATGAGAATTGACATAAAGGGGTACAACACAGAAGTCGGCAGGCGGGAAAAAATCAGCCGCGTGGGTGAACCACAGCAACAGCGCCCAAGGTTTTGCCGGTTTCGTCCTGGACAAATGTTATATCAGAAGAAATTGGAACTTCGGTTCCGTTCTGGTGGCGTAGGTAGCTTTCAAAGTTGATGACATCTTTCTTGAGTGTTTTGCTTTCGAAAGCTTTGTTTTGTGTTTTGATCAGCTCATCGACCCTGGTGCAGAGTTCAACAGTATATTTGCCCACGAGTGCGGACTCTTGGGTTTCGATCAGATCCTGCATGTGCTGATTGGCCTTCATAATGCGGCCCTTGTCATCGGTGATAAGGACGCACGTGGGAATTTTGTAAAACAGTAGATTCATAAAGTCTCTGGCCGACTTGTAAATGGTGACCTGTCCGCTGAGCTGCTGGTTTTGACTCTCAAGTTTCTTAATATGCTTGTGAAGTTCTTTGACCTCTGTTTCAAGCTTCCGTATGTCTTTCGTGCTTTTGCGCCACAGCATGTTGGCTCCTTCTCTATTATTATTATTATTATTTATAGTTACTATTTTAACGGTTTTTGCTTTTTTTCTCAAGAGGGCTTTACTCTGAATTGCCATAATTTAATAAAAAGTATGGAATTGGCTGCCTGTATGTGGAACATGTGTGTCAGCTTTTTATAAACTGTGGTTCAAGTCTTCCTTGCACTTGACATTTTGTCTGAATTTGTTTTATAATTATAATCTTTATTTAGTAACGATAATCTTTTTCATGCTGGAGGAATGTTTTCATGAGCAGCCGTGATGAATTAGAAAAACTGACTGTAATTAAGCTGCGCGAAATTGCCAAGGAGTATGAGCAGATTACCGGCACATCGGGAATGAAAAAAGAGGCGTTGGTTAATGCCATTCTCGAGACCCGTGGAGAACCGCTTGTTGAGGTTAACAAGGATGAGCAGTCAATCGCGCGGATTAAGACGCAGATTCGTGAGACTTTGAAGCAGCGTGACAGCGCCCTTGAGGCAAAGGATCGCACAAAGGTTGCCGCTGTGCGCAAAACTTTGAAGAAGCTTAAACGCCAAACCCGTATACTGGCCGGCAAAAAGAAGTAGCGTGGCTATTTGAGGGACGATGTTGTGAAGGATCGTATAAGCCAGGACATAAAATTAGCTATGAAGGCCCGGGATAAAGCCCGGCTTTCAACTCTGAGGATGATACTGTCTGAGGTACAATATAAGGAAAAGGAAAAAGGGGTTGCCGTTGATGATCAGGCAGTAGTGAAGATCATGCAAAGCATGGTGCGCAAGCGCCGTGAGGCCGCCGAGCAGTTTGAAAAGGGCGCCCGACCCGACCTGGTTGCAAAGGAACTGGCTGAAATTGTGATAATTGAGTCGTATCTGCCGGAGCAGCTGACCGAAAATGCTCTGCGCGCGCTGGTTCTGGAAGCTGTTGCCGAGAGCGGCGCCGAGGGAATTCAGCAGATGGGCGCGGTGATGAAATGCTGCATACTCAAAGTTGCGGGCCGCTCCGACGGCAGCACGGTCAGCACCATCGTCAAGCAGGAACTTCAAAAGCTGTCGTCCTAGTTCCAGGTTCCCATTCAGCTTGTCATGTGTAACTGCCGTGTATCGGCTGATCCCTGCCGGAGCCCGGGTTGCTTCCGTTTCTGAATATATTCGTTGACGCCTGCGGCTTTTTGTTGTTAAAATTTTTTCATTTATTATTTTGGTTGGACTATGAAGGGTAAAATAATTATTCACCACGAAAAATGCAAAGGCTGCCACCTTTGCATGACGTTTTGTCCCAAGGGGGCTATTCGGATATCGTCAAATCTCAACGCTAAGGGTTACGCCTACGCCGAGTTTGACCCGGATAAGCAGTGCACCGGTTGCGCAACCTGTGCGCTGATGTGCCCGGAGGCGATTATTGAGGTGTATCGTGACTAAAAAACTCATGTACGGCACGCATGCTATCGGTGAGGCCGCGATTTCAGCCGGCTGCACCTGCTATTTCGGCTACCCCATCACCCCGCAGAACGAACTGCCCGAATATATGGCGCAGCGTCTTGCCGAGGTCAAGGACGGGGTGTTTATTCAGGCTGAAAGCGAATTGGCCGCCATAAATATGGTGTTGGGGGCCAGCGTGGCTGGCGCGCGTGCCATGACATCTTCAAGCAGTCCGGGGATTAGTCTCAAGCAGGAAGGAATTTCTTTCCTGGCCGGGTCCGAATTGCCGGCCGTCATCGTCAATATTATGCGTGGTGGTCCCGGACTGGGAAATATTGCTCCGGCCCAGTCGGATTACTTTCAGGCCACGCGCGGAGGCGGTCATGGTGATTACCGCCTAGTGGTCTACGCGCCGGCTTCGGTTCAGGAAATGGCAGATTTGACCGTTCGTGCTTTTGATGTTGCCGATGAATATCGCACGCCGGTAATGATCCTGGGCGATGGTATGCTGGGTCAGATGATGGAGCCGGTTACTATCCCCAAGCCCCGCAAGGGCAAAAAAAAGCCTGAAAAGGATTATATCCTGACTGGCGCTAAGGGGCGCCCGGCCCGGTTGGTAAAGTCTCTCATCCTTGATACCAAGGAAATGGAGGAGCATAACTGGAAGCTCTACAGGAAGTTTCAGCGTATTGAAGAGCGTGAGACCCTTTGGGAAAGCTATATGCTTGATGATGCCGAAATGGTGGTGATTGCGTATGGCACTGCAGCCCGCATTGCGCGCGGGGCTATTAATCGTCTGCGCCGCGAAGATACGAATTTGCGCGTTGGCCTGATCCGTCCGATTACCGTCAGTCCTTTTCCTGCCAAGGCAATCCGCGAGGCTGCCAAGAAGGCTAAAGATTTTTTTGTGTTTGAGATGAGCACCGGTCAAATGGTAGATGATGTGCGCCTTGCGCTCGAAGGGCAGGGCACCATTCATTTTTACGGACGTCCCGGCGGCGTGGTGCCTTCCGCCCGGGAACTCGCACGTAGCATTGCCCGACGCTACTATCAATCTATAAGGAAACGCAAGCAATGAAAAAAGTCTATCAGAGACCCCGGTCTTTGCGCGATGTGCCCATGCATTATTGTCCGGGCTGCGGTCATAGCATTATTCACCGGCTGATAGCCGAACTGCTCGACGAAATGAAGTTGCGCGAGAGCGCAATTTGCGTGCCGCCGGCAGGCTGTGCCGTGCTGGCCTATTACTATCTTGACATCGATATGGTCGAAGCTCCGCATGGCCGCGCAACAGCCGTGGCTACCGGAGTTAAACGCGTTCGACCTGACAACATGGTTTTTTCCTACCAGGGAGATGGCGATTTGGCAGCAATCGGAACTGCCGAGGCCCTGCACACGGCCAATCGCGGTGAAAATATCACGGTCATCTTTGTCAATAATGCCGTGTATGGCATGACTGGCGGTCAAATGGCGCCCACGACCCTTGTCGGCATGAAGACCACGACTACGCCCGCTGGCCGCAACATCAAAACCGAGGGGCCGCCTATCAAGGTGTGCGAGCTTCTTCAGGGACTTGCCAACACGGTGTACCTTGAGCGTACGGCTGTTAACAGCCCTGCAAACGTGATAAAAACAAAAAAGGCCATCAAAAAAGCCTTTAACTATCAAAAGAAACAGGCAGGTTTCAGCCTGGTTGAAATTCTGTCCCCATGTCCGACCAATTGGCGCATGGATGCAGTGGCATCCTGTGAGTGGATTGATGAGGTCATGGCAAAGGAATTTCCGCTTGGGGTGATAAAAGAGGTGAAATGCTGATCAAAACTATTTTCTCCGGATTCGGTGGTCAGGGTGTGCTGTCAACCGGCCAGATGCTGGCCCAGGCTGCTATGCTGCAGGGTAGGTTTGTCACGTATTTACCGTCTTACGGCGCGGAAGTGCGCGGGGGAACGGCGAATTGCACGGTAACGATTTCTGATGAGGAAATTGCTTCCCCGATTGCCTCTGAGCCGGAGTTTGTCGTTGCCCTCAATCAGCCGTCATTTACCAGATTTCAGAACCTGCTTCATTCCGGCGGGTTTTTGCTGTATAATTCATCAATGGTCGAGCCTGTAAAAGTTCGCGGCGATATTGAAACCAGGGGGGTACCGATATCAGAACTTGCCCAGAAGATCGGTAATATAAAGGTTGCCAACATGATAATGCTGGGCTCTTTCATTGCGATCAGTAATCTTTTGTCGTTTGACCGGATACTAAAAAGCCTGCCTGAAATCCTGGGGGCGGGGAAAGTCCGGCTGCTTAAAGTGAACCAGAAGGCATTCGAATTGGGGTATCATTTTATTGAGGAGCGCAATCATGGTGATTAAACAGATTTCAGTTCTCTTGAAGAATCTGCCCGGTCAACTGGCCGATCTCAGCGAATTGCTGGGTAAGGAGGGTGTAAATATTCGGGCAATATCGGTGGCTGACACGTCCGAGGTCAGTACGGTGCGGTTTGTAGTTGATGATCCCGAGAAGGCTATGAATATTTTAAAGGGCCAGGATTTGTCCGCCTACGATACCGATGTGCTGGCTGTTGAAACGCCGGATCATCCGGGTGGACTCAATGCGGTGGTGGGACCTCTGCGCAACTCCGGGGTGAATATTCATTATCTGTATCCGTATCTGGGCCGCGTAAGTGATCAGGCTATTGTTATTCTGGGGGTTGACAAAATTGAACAGGCTCAGGAGGTTCTGCAGAAAAACTTTTTGCAGACACTGGGCAAGGAAATATACACATTGTAGGTGTTTTAATTACGAGAAAGGTTGTATTCATGTCAGATTGTTTTTGTGATCGCTGCGGTGCGCACCTGCCCGAGGGGTCAGAGCGTTTTACCGTTCATATGCAGATTGTGTCCGACGTGGCCGGTATGGTATGCGAAGGCCAGGACTGCGAGCAATCCTGCTTTACCATGCAGGAGTGTTCTGATACCGATATTGATGATTACGATGATGAGCTCTATCAGGAGATATCATTTATGCTTTGCAATAAGTGCCGACAGCGGTTTACCCAGGATCCCTTCAACCGGGGTCGTGGCATGCTTACCACTCGGTCGGCCGCTGAGCGGATGTTTCACTAAACATTTAAAGAAGGAGAATTACCATGTCAAAATTCCAGCAGATGCCCGTACCGCCCTATCCCGGGGAGCGTGATCCCGGCAAGGAGAGCCTTGTGAAAGTCGCCGCACTGCAGATGGAACCCCGTATCGGTGATAAGGATCATAATGTCGAGGCTTCTCTGAAAATAATTGATGAGGCTGGAGCACAGGGTGCGCGCCTGATGGTGCTTCCCGAGCTGTGCAATACCGGCTATATTTTCAACTCGCGCGAAGAAGCCTTCGCCCTGTCGGAAGAGGTTCCTGAAGGTACTACAACTCAGGAATGGATCAAGGCCGCCCAGAAGCACAATGCCTATATCTGCGCTGGCATCAATGAGCGCGAGGGCAATCATCTCTATAACAGTGTTGTGGTTGTTGGTCCAGAAGGCTATATCGGCACGTATCGCAAGACTCATCTGTGGAATGAAGAAAAGTTGTGGTTCGAGCCGGGCAACCTGGGGTTTCCGGTTTTCAGCCTGCCGTTCGGCAAAATCGGCTGCCGTATATGCTACGATGTCTGGTTTCCAGAAGTGACCCGCATACTGGCTGCACAGGGTGCTGATATTATTTGTGACTGTACCAACTGGGTTGTGGTTGAACCGCTGCAAACCAAGGAAAAACCCACTGCTGCTACTTCGGCCGCGCAGATGTCGCTGATGAATTCCGTTTACAGTATTTGTGCTGACCGCGTCGGCGCAGAGCGCGGATGCACTTATATTGGCAACAGTTGTATTACCGATCCCGGCGGCGGGTTTGTAGCCGGTCCGGCTGACCCTGATAAAACCGAAGTGGTAGTTGCTGAAATTAATGTTGTGGGAGCCCGTTATCGGCATTGGTCGGATTTCAACAACCCGCATACCGATCGCCGTACCGATCTCTATGATGAGTACCTGGGTTACTATCCTGAAGAAGAAGAGTGGTAAGCACACGGGCATAGCTGCCCTGTGTTTTTTCTCGCATGTAACGACATAAAGCGCCGTGATCTTTAAAAGATTGCGGCGCTTTTGTTTTACAGTTAGACAAAAGGGATGTTGGAGGGCCATGCTTCTGCATGGCCGTGTAAATATCAATTAAATCTGAAAAGCCGCGGACGCGCAGGAGCGCGTCCCTCCACAAGGTACACGGCTGTCACATTTACGGGTTGATTTGTTTTTGTTGTTGGTAATTTGCTTTGGCAGTGTTATAGCGCGTGTAGGCCGCACGGATGCGTTCGCGGATCGGCAGCTCGTAGGGGCAGCGTTTTTCACATTCTCCGCAGTCGATACAATCCGGGATTGTGTTCATGAACTTGTCCCAGTCACCTTCAAAAATTCGCTTGGGGTCAAAGCGCTTGAGGGCCACCTCGGTATACATGATGGCCGAGATCATGATTTTTTGCGGGCAGGGTTGGCAGTAGTTGCACATGCGGCAGAATCCGTTGCCGAGTTCCTCGCGGATGCGCTCCATTTCGCTGCGCTCATTCTCCGTGAGATCTCCCTTGAAATCCAGCAGGCTGATATTTTGTTCCATCTCGCCCATTTCAGCAATGCCCACCAGTACAAGCAGATCTGGAAACGTATTCAGGTATTTGAACGATAGGGCCGGATTATCCAGCATGCCCCCGGCCATGGGTTTCATGATGATAATGCCCACATCGTTCTTGCGGGCAAGTGGGATCAGCTCGTCCGCAGCTTCGCTGTTGACGAAATTAAGCGCGATCATGACAGTTTCAAAAGCACCGCTTTTAACTGCTTCCAGGGCTACGGTCAAACGGTGTGATGTAATGCCGATATGGCGGATTTTGCCTTGGTCGCGGGCCTTGCGCACAGCGTCCAGCGGTCCGCCGGGCTCAAGCACGACTTTTAGATCCTGCTCAGTGCTGACATTATGGAACTGGAACAGGTCCACATAGTTGGTTTGCAGGTTTTTCAGACTTTGATCCAGATCGGCAAGAATTGCCTCCGGGGTGCGCCCAACACTTTTAGTCGCCAGTAGGACGTCTGCCCTGCGGCCTGCTATTGCTTTACCGATGCGCTCTTCGCTGGTGGTGTATACCCGGGAGGTATCGATGAAGTTGACCCCGCGATCAAGGCTGTCCTGCACTAGCCGGATAGCTTCCTCTTCGGAGGGTTTCTGAATGGGAATGCCGCCAAATCCGATGCGGCTCACCAGGAGTCCTGTTTTGCCAAGCCTTGTTTTTTCCATTAATGTTCCTGTTGCGCTGAATAGTAACGTGTGTTTCGTTACACGTCACCGGGTGAAAAAACATTGTATGTTTTTTTGTAGGGCAGGTCAACCGTCGGGGTTTAACTTCAACGGTCGCGGGTTATTATTTTGCGGGATCTCGGGGCTCAATGTTCATCCTGAAACTCAGGCGATTGAAAATGTCGGGGCACTCTCCGCCCATGCTGTGCTGCTGGGTCGCCCACGCAGGGGTTTTTCCGGCGAGCAGCACATGCAGGTAGGGATAGAGTTGATTATAGAACATGCTGCACATGCCGTTTACGTTGAAGGGGTCGATCTCAATGCGGTCGCCCACTTTGTGTCCCCACATGCAGTTGCCTTCAATGTGTTCCACTTCGACAAACACGCGATAGGCATCGATCCCGGAGTAGCCCTTACCGGTCATGTCGCGGTAGGGGAAATCCTCCTTTAGCATGTCTTCGCTGCTGTTTTCCTGGCGCTGGACTTCAACCGTAACTTGCCTGCCTTCAGGGCAGGAACCGCTAAAACTATCCTTGGAATCTGCCCATACCAGCTCGCCCCCGTAATGCTGGGTTACGATCGGCTGCATGATGGTGGTGAGCAGGGCTCCGCACATGCCGCCGGCATGCAGGGCAGTGAGCGTGAAGGTGTCTCCCTCTTTATGTCCGAAAGGGCAGGTGCCATTAATTTTTGTAATAATCGCTTTTTGGCAGTAGCGGTTTTCACCCTTTATTACGGACTCGGCCCATTCATTGAATTCTGTATCGTCTGACATACGTTGTTCCTTTTATTCGGCAGTTGAAAAACATCCGTCTGCTGCGTTACGCTTATCATTCGTCATTGCGACGTACAAAAAGTACGCCTCATTCCTCATGATTGCGCGCGCCTTGCAGCTGAATATTTTTGAACAGCCTTTATTCATTGAGGTTTTTGCCTTTAGAGTTTTAAAACCCGTTGCAGCGCAGCCGAGCAAAGTGTTTGAGTGCGGATGAAGGCGGCAAGCTGTTTGAGCGAAGCGAGTTCTTGCTGCCGCCGCAATCAGATGCTTTGCGAGGAGAGCCGAAGGCCAAGCTGCTGGGCGGCTTTTCTTTGGTTCGTTTCTTTGTGCCGCACAAAGAAATGAACGAACAGTTTTGACATCTTCTGGATTCCTTTTTCGCCAGAATGACGGGCAATAATAATTTTTTAGGGTCATGACACGTTAAGAGGACGATTTCGGATACTTTTAAGTATCAACGTGTAGATATTTTGTCCTCTGTGATTGAATCTAAACTCACACTCTTTAAGATGCAAGTTAAATGTACTGGGCGCCATGCCACGGAATCGAAACAAGCGCGTTTTGGCATACCCTCAGAAGCCTTCAATTCCGTTGATGTGATTACGACCTTTGGCAAATTCGTTCTTGCTATGATCAACCCGAAGATGCTTGCCGTAACCCACATCGACCAGACCATTATAGCCACGCCAGCCGTCAGAGTAGATGATGCTTTTGAGCTCCACTCTGCCGCGAATAACCGCTTGTAGCGTGGCTTTTGAGCAGTTTGCAACGATTTCTGTATAGACGTGACCGTTGCGCTGAAAGATACCAAAGATGATCGTTTTACCATAGGCGCCTCGGCCTCTTTTGCCTTTAATGCGACGGGCACCAAAAAACGATTCGTCAACTTCTACCTCCCCCGAAAAGGGAGATTGAATATCACAATATTCAACCA
>Ga0222677_1000036_pt1 | contig 81309 bp, 74 predicted proteins | sample AntAcemetagen935_FD_179846 | JGI IMG/M metagenome (GOLD analysis project Ga0222677, IMG submission 179846) | Saline water microbial communities from Ace Lake, Antarctica - #935 | ecosystem: Environmental > Aquatic > Non-marine Saline and Alkaline > Saline | place: Antarctica: Ace Lake... | reverse complement strand
ACACCGTGTTGCCCTTACAGCCTGTATGCGAAAACTTGTAATTATGCTTAATTCTATGTTGAAAAATAATCACCCTTATAGTGAAAATTATTGCTAGCGCCTATTGACAATCAATACAGTCGCTCCAGAGGCTCTGTTTGCCCGCAATGACATAGTGGACACGATACTTAAAAGAATATCCGCAAATTTTTTTTTGGATCTGCTGCGTATGCGAATTTTTGCCATCTCAGATCTGCATGTTGACTACCCTAAAAACTTTGAATGGGTCGAGTCGCTTTCACGCATTGATTATATAGATGATGTGCTGTTGGTTGCCGGTGATATCAGCCACGAGGAGTCTCTGGTATGTCGTGCGCTGGAAGCGCTGAACTTACGGTTTAGAGATGTTTTTTTTGTTCCCGGCAACCACGACCTGTGGCTGCGTAACAGCACGCATGAAAACTCTCTTGTAAAATTTAATGCCTTGCTGGCACGTTGTAAAGAGATGGGTATTCATACTGGACCAAAACATCTGGAGAACGGAGGCCTCTGGATTGTGCCCCTGTATTCCTGGTATCTTGGGCCGCATGAAGGCTCGGGTAGCTTGTACGTAGCCAAACGTGGTGAGGATGCAAAACTTAGCATGTGGGCCGACAAACGGGCAGTGCGCTGGCCTCATTTTGAGGATTATTTGAACCCGGCAGATTTTTTCCTGTCGCTGAACGACGTGCGTACTAGTGATGAGGATCATTCCCCCGTGATCAGTTTTAGTCATTTTTTGCCGCGATCCGAGCTTATGTTCTGGACTGAGGAAGGGTTTGCTGCTACGGGCCTGAAACCGGTTGATCCGCAGCCGAGGTTTAATTTTAGCCGGGTTGCAGGCTGCAGCAAGCTTGATGAACAGATTCGTTTTCTGGGGTCAACTTTGCATGTTTACGGGCATCAGCATCGTAATCGTGATCGCACCCTTGACGGGGTGCGCTATGTTTCCCATTGTTTGGGGTATCCGCGCGAGCGGGAGCAGGGTCGCGTGCGGAATGTGGGGCAGGGACCCCTGCTGGTCTGGGAGGGATAGCAACAGGGCTGCATTACAGGTTGCAACAGAATTGGGCTCTCTATTTATTTGTTCAGAGCAACTATTTTTTATTGATTTATTGAGTTTGTTTTGCGACTAAATGGTTAGACCCTTTTTTTGAAGAGGACTATATGAAAAAAGATCTGCGTGAATGGATAGACAAAGAAGTAGCCCGGCTTGACAAGGAAGTCGAAGGCGAAAAGCCAGAGGGAACTGAACCGAATCCAGTACCGGATGCGCTGAGGCAGGCGCTTGGTAAAACATCATGTAAAAAGTCCTCAGAAAAACATTAATTCACTTTTTGCTCTTTTTCAATGTAATTTAGCCGCTATACAATAGTGCGTTCATGCAGAGAGGTTCGCTGAAAGTTTTTTTGGCGCGCCTGGGGGATTTGAACTTGTTGATTACGAGGTGTAGAAAATTATATCAGGTTTGGTACTCGTGTTGATTTTCTTGTCCCGGTAGTTTCATTGCTCTCAATCAAAATCAAAATTATACCTAGTCAGACCGAGGTCTTGCTGCATCGTCAGCATCTCTTGCTGCAAGGCAGGGGGAATAGGAGCACCTTTCTCCTTGCGGTCCAGCCATGCCAAATATTCTTTCTCTCCGCATGTATAGATGCGTTCCTGGTCAGGAGCTTTTTGGGATGCTCTAAGCTCTCTGAGAATATCTCCGGTAGTCTTTTTGAAGGCACTGACATCGGTAAAAGCTGATATGTCGATTGCCTGGAAGAAGTGACCAAGTTTGTAGGGCACTCTTTTTCCCTCTTCAAACCCCAGTAGTTGTTTTAGGAATGCCCCTTGTTGCAGGGAACTTGACAAGACCTCAACAACGGTAGCATAGCCGTATCCCTTGTGCCCTCCAAGCTCATCTCCAATTCCGCCCAAGGGCGTAAGAGCGGCTTTGCCGCTTACAAGGTCTTCCAGCACTTCTTTGGCATTGGTTTTCGTCTTACCGTCATTGTCGATAACCCAGCCTGCCGGTAATTCTTTGTTTATGCGATCGTAGTGTTCAATTTTTCCCCGCTGCGTAATAGACGTGGCATAGTCGTTTGTAAAGTGGAACTCTTCGTCAGTGGGGAACCCAAAAACAAGGGGATTGGTTCCCAGCATGTTTTCAACACCAAAAGTGGGTGCTATTGAGGGCCTGGCATTCGTTCCGGTCAGTCCAATCATCCCCTGTTCGCAGGCCATGAGGGGATAGTAGCCCGCAATGCCATAATGGGTGGAGTTCCGTACTGCCACCATGCCTATGCCATGTTCTTTGGCCTTGTCGATAGCCATCTGCATGGCGCGTTTTGAAATTACCATTCCCATGCCGTGGTGCCCGTCAATAACTGCTGTGGCTTTGTGGTCTTTGACTATCTCACAATTAGTTTGCGGTTCCTGAATCTTGAATTTGGTAATGCGGTCATAGTAGATGCTTTTAAGCCTGCCTATACCATGGGAGTCGATACCACGCTTGTCCGCGGTGATTAATACATCCGCACAAATAATGGCATCATCTTCGGGCACGCCTATGCCGACAAAGACATCCTTGATGAAGGATTCCAGGGTATTAAAATCTATGTATTTGATATCAGTGCTCATGGGTTCGCCTTTTTAAAATTGGGTTGCTTCAGGGGCCCGGATGGATGGCGGTTCCTCTCTTATTGGGTGATGCATGCGAGCATGTTTTAAATTATTCAATTAATTGTGAGCATAAAAAGCATGTGCAAAGCGATAAGTGCTTAATTTTATTGGTGCGCCTGGAGGGATTCGAACCCCCGGCCTACGGATTAGAAGTCCGTTTTATATCACTTTTAGATGCTTTCCCTGCCCTTCCCGAACGCTCCCATAAGCATATTTAACCCCTTGACAACCCTGTCTTTATTGTCTTAAAATACCCTTAACGGGAAACAATGGGAAAACATAGGCATAAACCTACAGGGCGGGACAGGAGCGGGACTATCCGACGTACTGACCTTTTCAACAGGAGGTAGTGATGGCATGGATATGGTCACAAACAGGCGTGCGCTATCGCGAGCACAAAACCCGCATGCACGGTATACGGCCAGATCGTTATTACAGTATCCGCTATAAGGTGAACGGTAAAGAGATTGAAGAGGGTTGTGGCTGGAGTTCTAAGGGTATTACAGCAAAGAAGGCCGACAAGAAACGTAAGGAAATGATCGAAGCGCACATAGAATCAGGCGCAGAGACGCTAAAAGAACGGCGCGAAATAGAGGCGGCCCAGCGTGAGGCGGAGCGTATCGCGCGTGAGTTGGCAGAAAAAGAAAACGTAACTTTCGCAGATTATTTCAACAGCGTATATATGCCTATTGCCCAGACACATAAAACCGATAAAACCATTTATACAGAAATGCTGATTTTCAAGAACTGGTTGAGTCCAGCAGTAGGACACATACCGCTAAAAGATATTAGTGCGTTTCACATTGAGAAGTTTAAAAAGGCCCAGATTAAAAAGGGCTTGGCGTCGCGTAGTGTCCAGCATACGATCGCTATTTTTCGCCATGTATGGTACGAAGCGCGCCGGTCTGGACATGTCACTGGCGACTGTCCGACGGTACATGTTAAAACCCCGCGTGTTGACAACAGGCGCATGCGATTTTTGACCCGCGATGAAGCGGTTCGGCTTTTGGAAGCATTGCAGCCTATATCTCAGCAGGTGCATGACATGGCCCTCTTATCCATGAACACCGGCATGCGCGCAGGAGAAATCTTTTCCCTGAGCTGGGGCCGGGTTGATATGGCACGCAATCAAATACAGATTGTTGACACGAAATCAAAACGAAATCGGGTTGCCTATATGACCGATGCTGTCAAGGCGATGTTTACCCGGTTGCATGGCAAGGCTCAGGACGTGAACGCGCTTGTTTTTCCAGATGCTAGGGGCGGGCGTGCCGTGGCCATTTCAAAGACTTTCGGCAGGACTGTTGAGGCCCTTGGATTCAATAACGCTATAGTTGACCCACGACAGCGGGTTGTATTTCATACACTGCGACATACTTTCGCAAGTTGGCTTGTGGAAAGCGGAACCGACCTTTATACGGTCAAGGAGTTGTTAGGCCATGCTTCTATTGCACTAACCGAACGCTATTCACATCTTGGCGAGAATACGTTAAAAGAAGCAGTTAGAAGGCTTGAAGGGGCAGCACGGAAGGAGCTGGTTACATGAAACCTAAGCCGAAAGCAGCTGACCATAGTTTACAGACCCCAAAGGTAGAAAATGATTCTAACAAAAAACAATTGCAGGAAGCACATACAGAGGGTGAAGGGGTACTTGCTTCGAAAGAAACATTATCCAATATTGTTTCCAAAAACATAGACCTTGAGGTTATTGCTTCTGAGCGTAGGAATGTTAATACTCCTTCCACAAGTACCACACCCGAAGAAGGCGCGACGTTAAAAAGTATTGTTTATCTTACTGTCTATTTTTCTCAGGTAGAAAAAGAAATAGAAACGATTGAAAATCGCTTCGCTGGCAGCGACGAAGCAAAAGGAAGGTTGCAAAAGGTGCTTGCTGAAATGCTTAATGCAGGCGTGGCAATCCCTGCTGATCTCACGTTAAGAGCTTTCAGGGCTTTAGACGCGAAAGGCTTTGAAAGTCTGTCTAAAGGAAGAAAAGGAAATAAGCTCAGACCAGAAGAACAGGGGAGACGGCATATGATTGCAGCGATTCTATGGGCTTTGGCTGAGCTTCAGGGCCGAGGGACTAAAAAAAATTTCTATTCAGCGATGAAGACCATTGTATTAAAAAGCGGAGCACGTAAAACGGACCCCAAAGGTGAAGCCAAACAATGGGTTGAAGTAGCAAAGGAATCCGGAGCCGTGGCTCTATGCAAAGAACTGTTACAAGGCTATTTCGACCTAGAAGAAATACAGCGGTTCAATTTTCCTACTACACAAAAACAATATGTGGATTTCGTTGAAAAGCTCCTTGCTCGTAAAAAGGAGGAACCTTTGCAAGATGATTTTTTTAATATAGAAACGATTTATGATACTACGTGTAGAGATTGATATTAAATACTCAATACCAGCTACTGCAAACCCCGCACCACGTTCTATTTCCCCTTGCCCTGCCGGGCGCATCCTTCAATAGTACTCCAGAAAGTAAGTTTTGGTCCGCGACCTTTTCCAACCATTGATTGATTGAATACGGTTTACTGGTGGGTTAAAAAACAACTCATGCACTTGCCTAAGGCAAGCCACAGAAACCTAAATTTTTTATGAGGTGGTTATGAAACAGATGCAGCAGTTAGACACACTCAAAGACAAATGGCCGTCAAGCTTAGTTGCCCGTTCTGAGGTTATGCGTTTCAGCGGCGGAATTATCAGCGGTAAAACGCTGGCAAATCTTGACTCTCAAGGAAAAGGGCCGGAGCGCGTAAAGATTTTAAATAAGGTCGCGTATCCGGTTGATAGCCTTGTTGAATGGTTACAGGAAAGGTGTCAGGCATGAATGATCAAAAGCTCGCCGTGCCAATAATAGATGCCTTCACGAAATACCCTCAATTTATATTACGCCAAGGGAAACTGCCGATTGATTACCGCACGGTACAAGCAGGTAACCCGCATGACCCCGCCTTGTGGATGGATTTCAAGACGGCCAAGCGAACCGCTGACCTATACGGAGATGAGTACGGCATCGGCTTTGTGTTCACGGATAACGACCCGTTCTTTTTTCTCGATATAGACGGTTGCAGAGAAGGCGACGGGTGGTCAAAGATGGCGCTCGGGCTGGTAAAATGGCTCCCCGGCGCTTGCGTAGAGGTGTCACAGTCCGGCAACGGGCTACACATTTTTGGGCAGTACGCAGGCGCACGACCAGAGCATGGGTGCAGGAATACAGCACTCGGGCTTGAGCTCTACACGTCTAAACGGTTCGTCGCGCTGACCGGCAACGCACGCGGCGACGCTAATACAGACTGTACGGCGACGCTCACCAGCGTGATCACCGAATATTTCCCGCCTACGGCCTCTGGATGCGCCGCTGAGTGGACGGATGAACCTGTCGAAGGCTACACGTCCATGCTAGACGACGCTGCCTTGATCAAGAAGGCGCTGGAATGCCGTAGTTCAGCGGCTTCGGCATTAGGGGGCCGGGCAAGCTTTGTAGATTTATGGAGCGGCGATATCAGCAAGCATAACAACGACGCATCAAGCGCAGATATGGCGCTCGCGCAGCATTTGGCATTCTGGACGGGTGGTAATTGCGAGCGTATGCTGACGCTTATGCGACGCTCTGATCTTGTAAGGCCGAAATGGGACCGAGTGGACTACATGCAGCGCACTATTTGTAATGCAGTCGGATTACAGAAGTCATTTTTTAGCGTGCCGAATGTAGCCGGTGCGGCAGAAGCAGTCCAGGACCAGGTGCTGAATATGTCAAAGGCGAAGCGACAAACCGTTTTTGATGTAAACGATATCCTGTTGGGGGATTTTCCACCGCCTAGATTCTTAATCCCAGGTATTATTCCAGAGGGATGCGGAATCATTGCGGGTCCACCGAAACGGGGCAAGTCCTTTTTGGCGCTCAATATTGCGTGTGCAATCGCCACAGGTGAGCCTTTTTTTGGACGAATAGCCACGCAAAGCAATGTGCTTTGTTATTGCCTTGAAGATCATCAGGGCAGGCTCAAGCATCGGTTGAGCCGGATGATGCCACAAGCACCACAGCGCGGCGTTTTTACGATTGAAACGGCAACCGAGCCCCTGCCGGGCTTTACGAGTCTGCTTGCAGTAGCCCTGAAAACCACGGGGGCAAAATTTGTTTTAATCGACACACTAGCTTGTGTGCGGAGCCCAGCACGCGGAAATGCGGACATCTACCAGGCAGATTACTCAACAATAGCGGCGATCCGGGACACCTGCCAAGATGCCGGAGCATCAGCAATCATTATTCATCATACACGAAAATCTGCGGCTGAGGATCAATTTGACCGTATTTCAGGCAGTACCGGCCTGACCGGGGCGGGAGATTATAATATTATACTCGACAAAAACCAGACCCAAGGCGGCGTGCTGCATGGCTCTATCCGCGACGGCGAAGGCTACGAGTTGGCCGTTAGTTTTAATAAGAATACTTTTATTTGGGAGTGCCTGGGGGGGGCTGCGACTGTTCGCACGAACGATAACCAACAAAAAATAATAGATGTACTTAAAGAAGCCACAGGATCGCTCACCCCGAAGCAGATCACAGCATCAACTGAGATTAAAAGCGATCTTGTGCGAAAAACGCTTGAGAGACTAGTTGATGACGACATAATTGACCGGCCGAAGTATGGTCACTATATCTTGTCACAGTCGTCACAGTGTCACAATTCCAATAATGCCGCTAACTGTGACACTGTGACAGGTGTGACAAACATTGAGGGAGACAAGAGGGAACTCGACGATGATGTTGCTTAAAATAACTGCACCGGCAGGGTTTTCATCGGCTCTGGCTTTTTTGTACGAAATGCGTTGCAAGGGAAGTTTTTAATATGGCTTGCGACTATACAGGGTAAATTCATCTTCACAGGGGGTTCATCATGCAAGAAGTCATAGACTGGATTGACAAGGAAGTTGCGCGCTTAGATCGTGAGATGAAGGGCGAAGTTGCGGAGAGTGACGGACAGGGACCAGCACCAGAGCTTTTGAAAGTGGCCTTAAGCGATTGTTGAGCAGACTTCCACGGTGTTTTTCAACCGTACCCTTTGTTGGGAAGAAGGTTAAAAAAATGGTTAAAGTTCAATCGGTAAAATTCAACCGAGTTTGTCCGGGGCACGCGCTGACGGAATCAAAACGGCAGGGCTACGCTACGAGGATACAGTACCTTGTTTAATTCCAGAAGATATAACAAGCGCACCCCCCCCCCCCTCATAAAACTATCCTTTACAAAATATTATATATCGCATATGTTTTTTGAGTTATTGCGCCCCTAGTTGAAGAAAGTCTTCAACGTTTCGGACGAAAATGACCTTTTCAATTTGGCCAATAACTTCGGTATTCGTCATCATAAGGAAACGCAGAAGACCCAGTATGACAAGCCCATTTGGTTAAGTTGGCTGTTCTACTATTATCTAGCAACAATTCACGCTGTTGTTCGTTTAATTGAGCAACGCAGGAAACTTTGACGTTAGTTTCTGCAAAGGGGGAAATATTGTTTATCGGAAAAAAAGTTGGGGATATGGAATAGATTGAAAACAATAAAAATTTAGAGGGGTTCAAATGGACAAAAAACTAACAAGGATTCTTGGCTTACAAAAAAATGATTTTGACAAATTTGTTTTAAGCGGGGAGGTAAAACTTAGAGAAGCCCGCTTAATTCCTTTTTTTAAGCCAGGCGATGAAATGGCTTTAACATCAGTCATATTATCTTCAATAAAATTGATAAAAGAGTTTAGGAAACAGATATTTTCTGATTCTAAGCTTGTTGGTGGCGGTCAGGTTTTTGTTTTTACTGAAGTATCCTTTTCGCAGTTTCCAGATTCTAGAGTAGACGGCCTGTTGTTAATTGTTAAAGGCGGAACAATTAAAGATGCCGCAATATTTGAAATGAAAAATGGTAACGATACACTTGATAAAGAACAAATCGAACGGTACCAGGAGGTTGCAAAAACTTTTTCAATTCCAAAGCTTATAACTATTTCAAATCAATTTGTTTCTGAACCAACACAATCTCCTGTAAATGTTAAGACTATCAAAAACCTCGATATGTTTCATTTCTCTTGGTCTTATCTTCTAACAATAGCTCACGTTTTGTTGTTTGAGAACGATACCAACATTGAAGATGAAGATCAGGTCGAAATAATGAAGGAGGTTGTAAACTATTTGGAGTTTGATAAATCGGGAGTTCTTGGATTTAATCAGATGAAGGCTGGCTGGACCGAGGCTATTGAAAAAATTAATGCTGGCGCTAATCTCAACAACAATGATTCTTATGTATGTGATGCCGTTTCAAGCTGGCAACAAGAAGAAAAGGATATGGCATTAATATTAAGCCGCCATCTTGGGGTAATTGTTGAGTCGGGTGAAACAAAATATAAGAGAGATTTAAAGGGAAGATTGGAAGATGATAAAAAGTCCCTAATAAACAAAAAACAACTCTTATCAACATTGCGTGTAAGGGCTGCGGTTTCTGATATAAAAATTATGGGGTTGCTTGAAAAAAGAACTATTGAAATGTTCGTTACCCTAAAGGCTCCGCAAGACAAAACTTTAAGAGGGCAGTTGGGCTGGATTAAGAAACAATTTGAAAACTGCAAAAAAAAGAATGAACTTGTTTTTGAAAAGCTTAGAAAAGGAATATTAATTGAGGTCAAAGTAAAAAATAGTCCAAAAGCTGAGCGTATAAGCGTTCTAAATTTTGATGACCTCTATGAAATACTTAAAAATAAAGAGATTAAAGATTTTAGAATCGTTCTCATAAATGATTTTGGAAAACAATTTGCTTCACCAAAGAAATTTGTTGTGAGAATAGAACAAATGCTAATTGATTTTTATAGCGGTATTGTTCAGTATCTTTACAAATGGGAGCCTTCAGCGCCTAAAATGGTTCAACCAATTGAGTCGGAAGAATCAAGCGTTTTTAAAAAGCCGCCACAAGAAACCCTTGAAGCCAATGATGCAAGACTAGAAATAAAGACCTAGTAAAAAAAGCACTTGCGGCTTAAAAGCTGTAAGTGCTTTAAAATATATTTTCAAAAGACTTCAGATAGAAGCAACATGGAATCAAGGGATGGCTATGTTCCCCCTTATCTCTCCGCACAATCTTTTAAGCTCACGGTTTACACAGACCACAAGGTCTATACCCTGTAGCTAAAGCCTCATCCTTGGAACTAAACACCATTGTACAATTTGAACAGTTGAAATACTTACACGATGGAGCGTGAAATACCATGCTGTTCGTATTGCCGTGTAAAGGACCGGTAACGGCCTGCTGTCCCCTTGAAGTGCCTCTCCTGAAATCCCACGGCGCTACGGAGTTCGGATGCGCCCAAAGCCCTTTCTTGTTCGCGCGTGCCTGTTGCTGAAGCAAACCCCACTGAGCACAAAAAGGCTTTTTGCAGTACCGTGTATATACCCAGGCATATCCTGTCCTTAGAAGCTCTTCATTGAGGCTTTGGCCCCTAATACTTACCATGCCAACCGTTCTACCGTAGCGATCCTTGTCAATGGCTTCTACTTCAACAGTCTTACCGAAAACCTTGTCCGAGGTGAACTGCTTGGCCTTGTGCCCGAAATCCTGGCCCTTCTCAGGGCAGTCTATACCGTACAGCCTGATCTTGTGCTGTGTCTTATCCTCTGTCAAAACGGTTATCGTATCACCGTCTGCAATACCAACGCATTTGCCCTGAAAGGCAAAGCACGGACTTGCAAGTAGAAGAAGCAACAGTAGCTGTATAGTAATTTTTAGCTTCATAGTTTGTTTTTGGGTTAGTTCTAGCACTCTACAAAACGGTTGTATGAAAGTCAAAAGATATTACCTTTGGAAGGAAGCGACAACTCCTGCGACTATACTTTGTACATTCACTTTTGCAGGAGGCTGACATGCAGGAAGTCATGGACTGGATTGACAGGGAAAATGCTCGGCTGGAGATGGTCATTAAGGGCAAAAAAAACTGGCAGAATCCGGTGCCGGACTTGTTGAGGGCTGCTTTGGGGGATTGTGTTTGACTATAGCTCCCTCTTTTTGCCCTTCCCCATTTAAAACCATTTACAAAATACTTCTTAATGTGTATTTGTATAAGGAGACGTATTAAACAGCACATTTTGCGATGACTATATTTATAGAATGCCATTAAAATTAATTCCTAAAAAGGGGGATACCGCATGACCGAAACGCAAGGCAACAACCAAAAACGCAGACTAAGTTCACTGTTAGGCATAGGTATTTTCATGTTCCCGTATGTTTTCGCTTGGTTTACCTTGCGTAAAGGCTATTCAAAAAATTTGCGAATAATTTCTTTTGGATGGATTCTTTTATTGTCAGTCTTTGTATCCTATACGAACTACAGCGATAAAAAACAACAAGAAATTGCGATACAACAAGCAGTTAAGCAACAAGAGGAACGCGAAACACAAATTAGAGAACGCGAAGCACAAATTAGAGAACGCGAAGCACAAATTAAAGCAGAAGAAGCACGAATTAGAGAGAAAGAGAGAATGGCTTTTGAGGAAAAACGTTTGGAGATCTTATCAAATATAAAACAAGCTCTGTCCGAAAAAAAATATAAGAAAGCCATATCTCTATCAAAACCCTATTTAAAATTCGGCGATCAAGAATTAATAAAATATAACCAAGAAGCCAAAACGGCTATTGCTGAATTCGAGAAGGCAGTTAAATCTTTAGTTGGTAAAAAAGTTCCATATGATAAATGGGATGAGTGGGGGGGGCCTGAAACTCTAGAAGGAACAAGCAATAGATATTGGGTTGCCTATTTACCTACAGCTAACATCTCGTTTGTTTCAGAAAAGAAGTCAGATATAATTATTTTTTCAGGGTTTAACAAAAATAGCGCCAAAAAATTCATTGAACACAAAAATAAAAAGAGAAAAGAACAGCTGGAGACTCAATTCAGTGCATGGGATGGGTCACATATAAATCTAGAAAAGTTTATAAAAAAGAGCATGAATGACCCAGGCAGTTATGACCATGTTGAGACTACATATTGGGACCGTGGTGAAGACTTAATCGTGACTACCACATTTAGAGGCAAGAATGCGTTTGGTGGTATTGTGAAAAATACAATTCAAGCTAAGGTAAGTTTGGATGGTCAGATTTTAGATATTCTTGAGTAATAAAGAACCGTTTTTTATGGCAAAAAAAAGGGGAGACACTCGCATGTTGAAGAAAACTATGCTTACTACTTTGTTAATAATAATATCATCAACTTGCTTTGGTGGTAATTTAATCCATCCGCTTGATTTCGATGGATCACCCGAAGAGAAAAAAAAGGTGATTTCATATATCCAGAAAAATGTAAAAAAGACCTACACAGAAATTGGCATGGGAGATCCAGCCACATTAAGAATGATGGAAGAAGAAGAATTAAGTTGTTTTAAGAAATTGACACAAGTCACAAATAGAGGACTTCTTGACGGCGTTATAAACCAATATTGCAGTATAGGTATGTGCAACTACAGCACAATCCTTATGATGTATGATGAACAAAAAAAGGCTTCTAAAAAAAAATTACAGTGGTAGCATAATGAAGAGCGGTAGGGCGAAAATCTGACGGTATAAGCGTTTTTTGAGATCGAGAAGTAAAAAGGCAGGGTCATAAATGGCCCTGCTTTTTTACGCTCAGGGCGGCGCTTTCTATGATGCTGCCAAGCATTCCATAAACCTACAGGGCGGGACTATAGCGGGATAGATTCAGATAAATAAAAAAGCACCTACAGCCAAAAAGCTGTAAGTGCCTGTTTTTATTGGTGCGCCTGGAGGGATTCGAACCCCCGGCCTACGGATTAGAAGTCCGTTGCTCTATCCAACTGAGCTACAGGCGCGTATGTGAACGTTGTATTGAAACTGAGTGTAGAAGTGCAGTCTCACAAGGTTCTTTGCGAAGTCGGAACTATAACAAAAACACGCTGAGATTGTCAATTTTAGATTAGCCGGCGGAGTTGCGTTCAACGTCGTAGGGGCAGGCCCCGTGCCTGCCCTGAATCCTGTTATTCCAGTCCGGTAGGAGTGTCTTTATCCGCAAGCAGCATTTCAGCGCACAGGGCTGCAGCTTTGGCTGTTATGACGCTGCAGTGCTTCCGGCGATTTTCTCCCATATCACGGGTCAGATCCCGGCAACAGCATGATCCGAAGCGCTCCCGGAAGCTCTCCTGCAGCTCGGCTGCCATTGGATAGATGGTCTTTTTACGGGGAATCGCAGGATCTTCCTTGGCCAGTAGTCCCAGTGCCAGTACGCAGCCTGTTAGGGCCCCGCAGGTGCCGCCGGACGCACCCAGTCCGCCCCCAAGGCCAGTGGCAATATGTGCGGCTGTTTGCGGTGCAAGCCCTGCGTTGAGCACTTCGTTCAGTGCCAGGAATGCCGATTCAGAGCAATTGTACTTTTTTGAGTCAAAGAGTTCACGGGCCCGGTCGTGTGCAGCGTGTACCAGTTTTTCCTTTTTAGTCATGATTCCTTATAGTCCTTAGTCGTGTCGTTTGTAGGTTTGTTTTCCTTCACGCATTTGCCTGTGCGTGCGCTCAGACTCCATTATAAACTAGCTGTTCGTAATTGGTAGTTTTTTTGCTGGTGGTGGCTTTGCGGGGTTAACAAAAGTTTTACAGATATAGCGGTTGTAAATACTGCTGTATTTGACTAGAATTCATAGGCTTGTAACACGTACGTGACGGGAAAACGGTATGAAATATGTATGTGCATTGATGCTCCTCTTAATGGTGCCGATTGCTTCAGCGCAGTCAGCTTCGCTGTACAGCAGCGTTCGTGAGGGCGTTGATCTGTATGAGAAGCAGCAGTATGAAGAAGCCTTGAAAACATTTCTGGATGCTCAAGTTGAGAATCCTGAAAGTGCGGTGCTGAAGTTCGACATTGCTTCATGTCAGTATAAACTGCAGAAGTATGAAGAGGCGGCCACCGGTTATCTGGATGTTGTGGCAACCGCGCGTGATGCGCATAAGGAAACGCAGGCGCTGTATAATCTTGGCAATGCCATGTATCGCCAGGGTAAGCTTGAAGATGCGGTTGAATACTACAAAAAGACTCTTGCTCTCGATCCCCAAGATGAAGACGCCAGTAAAAATCTTGAATTCGTGCGCGAAGAGATCAAACGTCGGATGAATGAAGCCCAGGATACACAAAAGCGCCAGAAGGAAGGTCAAAAGGACGGACAGCAGGACCAACAGGAAAGCCAGCAGCAGGGGCAATCTGAAGATCAAAAAGACAGCAGTCAGGATTCTCAAAAGCAGGATGATTCAGATGGTTCCAAGGAATCACAGCAGGATAGCTCGCGGGAAGATCAGTCTGATGGTCAGCAGGATTCTCAACAGCAGCAAGGGCAGGGTTCCTCTGATGGCGAACCGGATGAAGGAATGCAGGAACCTGGTGGTCAAGCCGGCCCACAAGATGGCTCCCAACAGGCTGAAGAGGACCTACGCGATATTGCCGGCGGTGAGCGGCCCATGAGCGCAGAAGAGGCTGAACAGTGGCTCAGAGGTCTGGATGAAAATCGTGAAAAGTTACAGCAATTTCGGCGCCAGTCACAGCCCGGAAAGTCCCGCAGACCCGAGAAGGATTGGTAGTTTGAGAAGCTGAGAAGCAGTTCAATGTTCAAGGTTGGAAAGTTTAATGTTGGAACCTCGAATCTCGAACTTTAAACCTAGAACCCTTTACTCCGAACTTTGAACCCTTGCGAGTAGGGAGTAAAGAGTTGGGAGTTCGGAGAAAAAACATAAGCAAGTCAATGTGTTCTTTTTATACTCCCTACTCCCAACTCTTATACTCCGAACTTTAAACCTTTAACCTTGAACTTTGAATTTTACCTCCGATGAAACGACCCGGCTTCGCATATCTTTGTATGGTTTTTCTGTTCTGCGGTTTTTTATTACCGCAGGCCCGTGCCGCGGATGTTTCAATTACTGCCACGGTTGATAAAACAAGCGCGAGTCTTGAGGATTATATTCTTCTTACTGTTGTAATTGAAGGTACGCGCACGGAAGCCTCTCTTTCCGGTCTGGATGCTTTTAAGGTGTCTTCCCGTGGTAAATCATCTCAGGTTAGTATTGTCAACGGTAGTATGAGCTCCAGTTATGAATTTAACTATGTTTTGCAGCCGCTCAAACCCGGCACTTACACGATAGGTCCCTTTTCGGTTGCACATAAAAAGAAAACCTACACCAGCGATACGATTACGCTTACGGTCTCAAAGCAAGCAGCCCGTGTTGCAGGTGGTGATCGGGAGGTCTATGTTACGGCCGAGGTTGACAAACAAAATCCCTATGTGCACGAACAGATTATTTATTCTTTTAAATTTTATCGCCGTGTCCAGATCAGCAAAGCCAACTTGAGTGGAGCGCCTGATTTTGAAGGTTTTGTGAGTGAGCGCCTTGGTAAGGAACGGGAATACCGGCGTGTGATCAACGGTCAGACATATGCAGTGACTGAGTTGCGCTGGGCTCTGTTTCCGGTTCAATCCGGGGTGCTTACTATTGGAACGACTACGCTTGACTGTGAGCTGGTTGTCAAGGAGCGCAGCAGGCGTGGTGATAGGATTACTAATCCGTTTCTCGGTGATTCATTCTTTGGTTTCGGAACCCGGACAGAGCGCAAAACCCTGCGTACAGAACCGCTTACCGTTATGGTGTATCAGTTGCCGGCAGCCGGGCGCCCGGATGGATTCCGGCAGCTTGTTGGTGAGTTTGAGTTGAACGGCAGTTTGGGTGAAACATCAGTACATGCGGGCGATTCAGCTACTTTAACGTTGCGTCTGCATGGCAACGGTACTATGCGTGGTATGAAAACGATTGATTTGCTGCCGTTGCCGAATGTTAAAGTCTACGATGACAAGCCGGTATTTGAAGCCAACCAGTCCCCTGAGCAGTCGGGTGGTACGTTGATCGTTAAAAAAGCGATTGTTCCACTGTCTCAGGGTGAGTTGATACTCCCTGCTGTAGAAGTTTCATACTTCAATTCCGTTGAAAAAAAATATAAAACAGCTCGAACCGGTCCATTCAAGCTCAAGGTACTGCCGGCGCTTCAGTCCGAAGCGCTGCAGGCGGTTGTTCCGGTTTTGGGTGCTGCTGCCAAAGAGGACATTCAGGTTTTGGGGCAGGACATACTGCCGATCTACACCGGGTTTGAGGTTGTTGAACGCGCACGCGAACCGCGCCTGACAACTCTGCATTATGTTTTAATCGTCGCGCCGATTTGTCTGTATGCTTTGTTTATCATTATATACAGCATTTGGTTTCGTCGTCAGTCAGACCGTACCCGTGTTCGAGCGCGTTCGGCTTGGCCGTGTTTTGTGAAACAGTTGCCAATGCTGCGCTCTGCGCTCAATGAGAGCGGGAATGATTTTTGCGGTGAAGCGGCGCGTGCCCTGCGTGATTTTATCGGTGATATGTTTGCGGTAACGGGCAGCGCCCTGACCACGGCTGAAATCAAGGAGCTTTTGATTGAAGCCGGAAAGAGTGCGCAGCTCGTTGAGAAAATTGAGCGTGTTCTTGAACAGTGTGATTCCGGTCGTTACGGTATTGCCGTTAATGACGTGTCCGAACGGCAGGAACTGTTCAAGGAATTAACCCAGGCTGCGCGTGAGCTGCACAGGAGCCGGTAGGGGGGAAAGCAGGAGCGTCACCACAGTGAGGAGTTGGGAGTGAGGAGTGAGGAGTGAGGAGTGAGGAGTTAGGAGTTAGGAGTTAGGAGTTAGGAGTTAGGAGTTAGGAGTTAGGAGTTAGGAGTTAGGAGTTAGGAGTTAGGAGTTAGGAGTTAGGAGTTAGGAGTTAGGAGTTGGGAGTTAGGAGTTAGGAGTTAGGAGTTGGGAGTTGGGAGTTGGGAGTTGGGAGTTGGGAGTTGGGAGTTCAGAGTTCAAGGTTGAAGGTTCAAGGTTCAAGGTTCAAAGTTTGGAGTAAAGAGTTGGGAGTAGGGTGTATAAAAAGAACACTTTGACTTGTTTATGTTTTTTTCTCCGAACTCCCAACTCTTTACTCCCTACTCGCAAGGGTTCAATGTTTAAAGTTAGGGATGGAAAGAGGTTTTAGGGGCTAGGTTTGCGGACTGAATTTTTTTAGTCCCTCTGTTTAAGGTTGCACAGGAGTCTATGAGAATGGTTTGTTCGTTCAGGAAAATTTGTTGTGTCTGCTGTGCGGTGCTCTTGTTGTTTGCAGGGCAGGTGCTTGCAGCCGGTGATGATGACCTTGCAGAGCAGTTGCTGCAGGCTTCCCGGGCTTATAAGCAGGGCAGCTATGCCGAAGCTGTGACGCATTATGAAGACATTGCTGCCGCAGGCATCAGCAACGGTAGTCTGTATTATAATCTTGGCAATGCCTACATGCGCGCGGGACAGCCCGGACGGGCTCTTTTAAATTATCGCAGGGCGCAGCTGCGCATGCCGCGCAATGATGACTTGCGTTCCAATATACAGTATACCCTCACGCAGGCGCGCGACAGCATTGAGTGCCGTGGATATGCCGAAACGCTCCGGGATATATGTTTCTGGTATACCCGCATGAGTGCGCCTGAAATTTTCTGGTCCGCGATTGCCCTCAACGCGCTGTTTTGGTTGCTTGTGCTCGTACGTTTTTTTTATCGGCGCGAGGGTCTTAGCATAGGGATTGCGATTGTTTTTTTCTTTACAAGTATCTTTGTGGTCAGCGCTGCGGTTAAAAACTATACCGTGGCGTACATGCCGCGTGGGGTTGTTGTGGTGCCGGAGATACTGGTGCGCTCTGGAACCAGTATCAATGATACGGTGCTGTTTAAGCTTCATGAGGCCGCTGAATTCGTCTGGGAAGAAGAGCGCAACGAGTGTGTGCTCATCAGCCTGTGTGATGGTAAGAAGGGGTGGGCTCGGGCAGGGTCAATCGCAAAAGTAGAATAAAAGGCCGTTGAAAAACGCCCACCTGCTGCGGTGTGCTACGCCGGCGTACGAAAGAGTACGCCTCACTCCTTATGGTGTTCTGCAAGCAGGTGTCAGAGACCGCGCAGGCCTTACATCTAACCATTTTTGAACAGCTTTTAACTGGTAACTTTTTAACAATTAGTTTAGTTCTGGCAAATTTTGATTGCAATGTCGGTCTCGACATACCATCTCAGTGCGGTATAATAGAATCTTAAGGCTTCATAAAAGTTTAGGTAAAAAAGTTGACGAGTTGACAGGAGATTATTTCATGGCAGCAGAAAGAATCTTAGGGCAGGTTACGGCGGTATGCATCAGTGAAAAAACCGGTATGCGAAAAAAAAATGTGGGCGAGGGTACTTTGATTGAGGGTTTAGGTATTGAAAATGACGCTCACGCAAAGTCCGATACCCACCGTCAGGTCAGTTTTCTCGCGCAGGAGAGCATACAAAAAATGCAGGACATGGGTCTTGACGTCCATGCCGGTGATTTTGCCGAAAATATAACCACAACTGGAGTCAATCTGCTTGATTTGCCCCTTGGAACAAAAATTCGGCTGGGTGAAAGCGCGCTGCTTGAAATTACGCAGCATGGCAAGGAGTGCCACACACCCTGCGCCATCTATCACCAGGCAGGCACCTGTGTGATGCCTACAGAGGGTATTTTTGGCAAGGTGCTGGCGGGTGGCAGTGTCAAGGTTGGTGATGCTGTAACGGTCATTGAGGGTTGAAGGCAGCTCTTGCTTGCCCGGATTTTTAGTTTTCTGTAAACCTTATCTGATTCCAATAAATTTCTCATGTCAATTGATCTCCTGAATAGCATTGAAATTGTTTTGGTCGGTACATTGCAAAGCGGCAATGTTGGTTCAGCCGCACGTGCAATGAAAAATATGGGGCTCGCGCATCTGAAGCTGGCAGACGCTCAATGCGAGCTGGATGGGCAGGCTCGTAAGATGGCCACGCATGCCGCAGATGTTCTTGACAAGGCCCGTATGTATTCGACTTTGCGTGAAGCAGTTGCCGATGCGCAGTACGTGATCGGTACCACGGCACGCGACCGGCATTCCCGCACATTGCTCGCGCCCGCGCAGATGGCTGAGAAAGTACTGGGGCTGGTGCCTGTCAACAGGGTTGCGATTGTGTTCGGGCGTGAGGATAGCGGGCTGAGCAACGATGAGCTTGAACTGTGCGATGCTGCTGTGAGTATCCCCACAGCGCCTGAGATGCTGTCACTTAATATTGCCCAGGCTGTTATGGTTGTCGCCTATGAGCTGTTTTGCAGTGCTGAGTCACAGGGACAGACAACAGCCGGGGACAGTCTGGCAAGTTCTGGCCGGCAGCAGGAAATGTATGATCATCTGCGTACGCTTTTGTTGGATATCGGTTTTTTAAATCCACAGAACCCTGAGATTGTGCTCGGTAAAATAAAGCGCCTGTTGACGCGTGCCGGATTGACGGCAAAGGATGTGACACTGCTGCGGGGCATTGTACGGCAGCTGCGGTGGTATGTTAATAAGACCCGTGATTTTCTGCCGTAATAGACCGTTAAAAAACGTCCATCTGTTGCGTTCTGCTCATCATTCGTCATTGCGGCGTACGAAAGAGTACGCTTCACTCCTCATGATATTGCACGTCTTGCATCTAGCCATTTTTGAACGGCTTATTAAACACAACTATATTGTTTGGCTTGATTGTTATTTCGAGCAAACAGGGCCTTTGGAGGGACGCGCTTCTGCGCGTCCGCTCGGCAGTCACATGCGGCCACGACAAAGCGTGGCCCTCCAAGATCTCTCCCTGTGGTCGAGATGACAGGGGAACTATCCGACAGCAAAAAAGGTAACTCTTTTATCTGTGTTTCAGGAGTCTGTCGTTGGGGGCGCTTCGGATGAGCCGGCTGGTTTCCTGCGACGGCGTCGTCGCCGTTTGGCAGCCGGTTTGCTGGTGGAGGATACAGCATCAGGCTTGATTGTCCCGTTTTCAACGGCTTCCTTCAGAAACTGCTGTCTGAGAGTGATCCATTTTTTGAGTTCACCGGTATTTTCTCCCTGGGCCCTCAAAACGAGTTCACGGACAAACAGAGCGTCTGGAAAGGAGCTTTGCAGTACAAAGCGTTTTTTTGAAAAACGTGCCTTCGGATTGTTGAAACGGCGTTGAGCGTCAAATGCGCGTGCCAGGCTGTCAATAACCCTGCGAGGCACCGGCAGGGTTTCCAGAAGTTCCCGCAGAACCTCCCGGGCCAGCTCCTGATGCTGTACAATTTGATCTCGACCAGCTGTTTTTTGCAAGCGTGCTTCAAACAAGGGATAGGTCAGTGCAGCCAGGATTGCAGTTTCGCGCTGCACCTCGACTCCCGGCTGCATTTCGTCAAAAACTTCAAGGTATTTCCACAGGCTTGGTTGTGAGGACGGCGCAACCCGTAGATGTTCATCAAGCGTGGGCATTAGTATTGACAGTATTTTTGTTTTCGCCAGAAGGCGAAAAGCTGCCTGTCCTGTTCCAAATCCGAAAAAACGGTATATTTCTTCTATCAGGCGCGCGGGGGCAGCGTTCTTCAGTTCGGCCCGGTGTTTAATAATGGCACGCAGCGTCTTTTTTTCAATGCTGAATTCAAGGCGTGAGGCAAATCTAATTGCCCGAAGCATGCGCACGGGGTCATCGGGGAATCGCATACGCGGGTTGCCAATGCAGCGGATGAGTCCGCGCTGCAGGTCTTTTTGACCGCCGACATAATCAATCACCGTAAAGTTTTTTATATCGTAGAATAGCCCGTTAATGGTGAAATCGCGCATGTGGACGTCTTCTTCGGGCGTGCCGAAGGTGTTGGTGCGTTTGTGCTTCGCGTGCGCTCCCTTCGTATCTGCATTCGGGTCATGTGTTCCCGGACGCCTGAAGGTGCTGGTTTCGATTATCATATCTCTAAATCTGATATGGGCCAGGCGAAATCTGCGTCCGATCAGCATGCAATTACGAAACAAATCTTTTATCTGGTGGGGATGTGCGTTGGTTGAAATATCAAAGTCCTTGGGCTTGCGGCCCAGCAGCAGGTCGCGCACGCCGCCGCCTACCAGGTAGGCTGTATATCCTGCCCGGTTGAGACGGTGTAAAACCTTGAGCGCGTTTGGATCGATTAATGCGCGCGAAATTGCGTGATCCTGGCGCTGGGTAATAATGGTTCTGCGCCGGGTAAGTCGCAGGTATTTTTTTATGCGTGTTAACATGCAGGTGTTTTCAAGGTGTTGAGCGGTTTCATCATGGGTTAGAGGTGCCGGTCATGAATTCGGCAGCAATATTGTTGGTTATACTGATGGTTCCGGCTTTTTTTGTCTTGTAAAGTAAAACACGATAGCACTTTGATATGCGCAAAGCAAAATTTTTTTGCTCTCAAGGGCAGGAAGTTGAGATCTAAGGCATAAATCAGCATCTTTTTGCAGTGTATCTGCTAATGCTTATTTAGCGCCATAGGGCAGGGCTGTATTTTGATATTTACAAAGTAAGATATATTTGCAAAAATCTATTGTACATAAACATATCTGATGGAGGCGCACACTATGATAAAAAGTATTCTCATCGCAACGGATGGTTCCGTTAACAGCATGGTTGCCACGCAGTATGGGTGCTGCCTCGCCAACCTATTTAAGGCTGAAGTCTGCGGTTTGAATGTCGTTGATATTCGGGCCCTTGAGGGACCGCTTATGAGTGATATCTCCGGTTCGATGGGCTTTGAGCCTTATCAGAGCTATTTGCCCAAATTCGAGCAGATACTGCAGGAGCGTGCCGACGGTATACTTGCTGATTTTAAGGGGATGTGCTCTGAGCAGGGCATCACGGCCGAGGTCAAGCGCCTGAGCGGAATTGTACCGAATGTGATTGCGGAAGAGGCCAAACGGGTTGACCTTGTTGTTATCGCGCAGCACGGTGAACACGCGCAGTGGTCGGCTGGTTTGCTGGGTTCAACGGCGGAAACCGTTATTAGAAAATCACCCCGCCCGGTTCTCATCGCTCCGCGGCAGTATCGTGAGATCAAGAAAGTTTTGATTGCTTATGACGGCAGCAACGAATCAACCCGGGGGCTCAAAACAGCCTGTGAAACATTTGCTGACCTGTCTTGTGAGCTGCATGTTGTCTTCGTAACCGATGACGACGCTCATGCGGACACGCTGGCGGCCGAGGTTCGTGACTATGTTGGTCACCACAGTATTGAGGTTGAGTTGACCCGCCTGACCGGATCTGCACATAAGGGGATTTTGCAGCATGCATCACAGCATGATTTTGATTTGATTGTCATGGGCGCGTTCGGCCACAGCCGGCTGCATGATTTGATTCTTGGCGGAACAACAGCCTACATGATACGTGAAACAACAATTCCGATAATGCTTAATCGTTGAGTGAGGTGCCCGAATGGACTGTATCGGTCAAAAACCGCTGAGCTCTCTGCTGGCTGAAAAATGCGAACAGTGTGCTGACAGGGAATTTATTATCTTCGAAGACCGGGATGGGCGTCACAGCACGATCACCTACCGTCGGTTTGCAACCATAGTCGATCAGTATGCTTCTGTTTTGCACGCCAACGGCATAAAAAAAGCAGACCGTGTCATGCTTGTAATGATGAACTGTCCCGAGTCCATTGCGGCCTGGTTTGCCCTTGCGCGTGTCGGCGCGGTTTGTATGCCGATCAATGTGCTGGCAGGTGCCAAGGAGCTGAACGTTATTGTGGATTTCACTGAAGCGACCGCTGCTATTACTGAGCCGCGCTATGCCGCGCTTGTCGCGGGTGTGAGCCAGGTTCCGCGTGTTTTTGTAGCCAGAACGGCAAGCTGGTATCCCAATGCCGAGTTGTTTCCGGATGCTGTTGTTCTTGACGCCGATGACGCCCAAATTGTCGAACTGCCGGACAGCGATGTCACAGCAGATGATGACGCTTTAATACTGTTTACGGCTGGTTCTGACAGTGAGCTTCGTGCTGTCGTTCTTACGCATGCCAACGCTTTGTTTGCAGGTATGTTCGGCCAGGCTGCCTGGCAGTTGACTCCGCAGGACCGACATTTAATGGTGCTGCCGCTCTTTCATATTAATGCTCTTTTTATATCCGTTATGCCGGTTTTGACGGCTGGCGCGACCTTGATTATGACAGATCAGTTTAATGAAGATCTTTTTATGCGTCAGGCACGCACTTACAACGCCACAAGTGCCAGTCTTGTTTCGGCAAATGTTAAGCTGCTTCTTGAAGAGCCTGCGGATTCGCAGGACAGTGTTAATAAACTGCAGCATATTATGTATGCATTTGCTATTTCAGATCAGGAGCGATCTGATTTTGAAAAACGTTTCAATACGCGTCTGTGCGATCTGTGGGGTCTGACTGAAACGCTTGGCGCGACAACGCTCTGTCCTGTCTTTAGAAAAAACAAGCATAACTCCATTGGTGTTGTCCGGCCCGGCAATGAGGTAAGGGTTGTAGATGAGCAGGGTGGAGAACTGCCGCCCGGGCAGGAGGGCGAGTTGATTGTTAAGGGTGTGCCCGGCCGTACGCTTATGCGTTGCTATTTTAATGATCTGGAATTGATGTCGCGTAAGATGCGCGACGGGTGGTTTTCTACCGGAGATATTGGCAGCATGGATGTTGACGGTTATTTCTATTTCTCTGAAAAGAATTATTCCTGACGGTTCTGCCGGTTCATTAATTCTTTTTATTCAGCACCATGAACGAGGCACCCGCCTGAGCCACGCTTTGGTTCTTTTCGTTAATAACATCGGCCTGCAGGGTTATGACCCGCCGGCCTTTTTTTATCAGTGATGCCGTTGCCGTTATCTCTCCCGAAGCGCACCCCTTAAGATAGCGTATGTTCATTTCAATCGTTGCGGTTGTTTCGCCGGGGTTAAGGTTTGCCAGGGCCGTATGTGCCATGGCTTCGTCCGCCAGTGTGGCAATAATGCCGCCGGCTATCATACCGCCGCCCTGAATAAAATCAGGCCGGAATGGAAGCCTCAACACAACGCTTTCAGGGGAAAGTTTTTCAACAACAACCTCCAGGGAGGCGAACAGGGGGTTAACGTTTTGACCGGGCTGCTGAACTTTTTTTAAGTATGTCTTCATATGATATCGATGGTAAGAGGTTCAAGGTTCAAGGTTTAAAGTTCGGAGTAAAGAGTTGGGAGTATAAAAAGAACACTTAGACTTGTTGATATTTTTTTCTCCAAACTCCCTACTCGCAAGGGTTCTAAGGTTTAAGGTTCAAGGTGAAAGGTTCAAAGGCGAGGATGTTTTTGATTTTTTGGTTTAACATTGAACCTTGAACCTTCAACTTTGAACATCAATTTATGTTCTAACCCAGGGGTTTGCACAAAATCTGCTGGATCTTCAGATCAAACATCGAGGCCGCATAGGCGGGCCGCAGCACTACGGCCGTGTCGGCTCCTGTGCCGCTTCCACCCAGAACAACAATTTCTTCAGAGGGGGTGACAAACCCGTGTTCGGCAGCCATGATGGCAACTTCAACACAGACCTTCATTCCCTGGCCGAGCATGCGCAGGGAGTCGGATACGAGATTTAGAGGGATGAGTTTCGCTCCATACTTATTTTCAAATGTGCGCTCTGTGGCACTTAGGGCGTGAATACCGCGCACAATTTTTATTCCCGCTTCTTCTACCTTTTGACGGTTGGCATTGAAGGCCTCTACTTTGTCGGCAAAACGGCTGCCGGCACAGTATGTAACCGCGATTACTTCGCATGCGGGATCAGCCATCTCGCGCACCTTGAGGGCTGTTTCTCCCGAGGATGAGGCAACTACGATTTTGGCGATTGACTGTTCGCGGCAGCAGTCAACGGCGCATTCAATTGTGCGCCCTGTGTTGCTCGGGCCCTTGTTAGTGAAGTAAACGATTTTTCCATTACGTTCTGTGCTCATTTTAAATTTCTCCTTGCAAGAAAAAAGATGTGTTGACAGGTGCTTTGTCGATATAATTTTTTGCTACACCTGAATCAATGTATAGTCGCGTCTGCCTATGCCCAGCTTTTGGGCATAGGCAAGTTGATGACCCCAATCAACATCAGGGTAGAGGCCCGTAAACTTATCGTCTCCGGCTGCCGTATTGCGCGTCAATGCTGTAGCAGGGCAGCCCTGCTGGGCATTAACCAGGTCAACTGAGGCCTGGTCAATTGCTACCGGATCAGGTGAAGCAAGTATCCCGATGTCAGGTACGATTGCACGATCAGCATGGCTGTAACAGTCACACGCAGGGCTGATCTGCATCAGAAAATTAACGTGCAGTATCCGGCCTGTTTTTTGGTGCTGTACTCCGGCAGCATATTCCATCATTTTTTCCTGAAAAAGGCGCGTGTCGTCACTCCAGTTTATTTTTATCGCGCCTTCTGGACACATGGTAATGCATTTTGCGCACCCGATACAGGTATGCGCGTCTAAGGCTGCTTTTTTATCCGTGAGTCTGATTGCTGCTGCCGGGCATATTGTGCTGCAGCGGCCGCAGCCAATGCACAGCTCGGCCTCAATACGCGGAGAAATTGTCGCGTGCTGGCGCATTTTGCCTTCCCGTGAGGCGCAGCCCATACCCAGGTTTTTAAGGGCACCTCCGAAACCGGTCAGCTCATGGCCCTTGAAATGCGAAACATTTACAATGCTTTCGGCATTCATTACGGCTGATGCGATGGACAGTTCTTTGAAATGCAAACCTTCAAAGGCAATACTTTGTGCGTCGGTTCCGCGCAGTCCGTCTGCGATAATGACAGGAGCTCCCGCGCTGAAGCAATCAAAGCCGTGCGTGAGTGCTCGTCGTATATGCGAAACCGCATCGCTGCGATCACCGCGATAGAGGGTGTTTGCATCCGTCAGGAATGGTTTTGCGCCCAAGGCAGATACTGCATCAACAATCCATCGGATAAAAATCGGCCTGATGAAACCGGTATTGCCGGCTTCACCGAAATGCAGCTTTACCGCACTCAGGTCTCCAGAATGCACGCAGGTTTCAAGGCCCGATAGCTCAAGCAGTCGAAGCGTTTTGGCAGCCAGATTATCTTCTGGTGTTGTGCGCAGGTCAGTGAAGTATACGTGAGGCTTTGCCACGGTCTGTTCTCCTGTTCCTGCATGTTGTGCGAAACTATGTGCTGTACGATTTGTTTGAAGCAGCAGGATTTTCCGGCTACCTCAGTCTCCCCGCATCTGGATATACGATAAAATAAGGTGCACCGGGTGTCAAGCACTATGCGTGCATAGAGTAGGTTGTTGCAGGTTTTAATTCCATAATTGTCACTCGTGCTGCTTTTTGTTATGGTTACGGGTAAACTTTGAACCCTTGTGAGTAGGGAGTAAAGAGTTGGGAGTTCGGAGAAAAAAATATAAACAAGTCTAAGTGTTCTTTTTATACTCCCTGCTCCCAACTCTTTACTCCGAACTTTAAACTTTAAACTTTAAACTTTAAACTTTAAACTTTAAACTTTAAACTTTAAACTTTAAACCTTAAACCTTAAACCTTGAACTTGGAACTTTGAACCTTGAACCTAGAACCTTTCACCTCGAACCCTGAATTTTTTGGAGTGCATCATGAAACAATATGTTGAATTCTATTCCGAGGGCTGCACAATCGCCGCTGACATGTATCTGCCGGATAGCTTTGAGGCTGGGCAGCGCTTGCCGGCTGTTATTCTGTGTCATGGTTTTTCCGGCATTCGTACTATTTTGCTGCCGCCGTATGCCGAGGAGCTGGCCCGCAATGGTTTTGCAGCTTTGCTGTTTGATTATCGGGGCTTCGGCGATAGTGAAGGAGAACGGGGCCGTCTTGTGCCGGCCGAGCAGCGGGTTGATATTCGCAATGCGATCACGTTCATGCAGTCGCTGGATGAGGTTGATCCCGGGCGCATTGGTTTGTGGGGAACATCCTTCGGCGGCGCCAATGCAATCTGCACGGCGGCAATTGACAAGCGTGTGAAATGCCTCTCGGTGCAGATTACCTTCGGCAGCGGTGAGCGCATGGTCGGTGCTGGTATGACAAATGAAGAAAAAAAGAAACTGCGCGCCACGCTTGATAAGGCCTGGCAGCGCACTGTTGTGCGGAATAAGCCTATGATGCTCGCAATGGAGCAGATTCTCACCGATGATGACTCTAAAGCGTTTTATGCCAGGACGGTTGCTGAACATCCCGAATTTAAAACCAAATTGCCCTTGACCACCATCCGGGAGAGTCTTGAATACTGTCCCGAGGACTGTATCGGACGGGTAAGCGTGCCGCTTATGCTTATTGGTGCATCCGATGACATCGTATGTCCGGTTGCCGAGACGCATATGTTATACGAAAAGGCTAACGAGCCCAAGGGTATCCATATTATTGAGGGTGCCCGGCACTATGATGTGTATGAGGGTGAGTTTTTCAGGCAGTCCTGCGGAGTGGCTGTGCAGTGGTACAAAAAACATTTGTAACAGGCTGTTCAAAACCACCCGTATGCTGCGGTTCGCTACGCCGGCGTACGGAAGAGTACGCCTCATTCCTCATGATTGTGCGCGCCTTACCTTCGGGCACTTTTGAACAGCCTGAAAAAGTGTGGTAAGCAGTAACTGTGTTTAGCAGCCCGTCAGTGATTTTCCATCCCGCCGCAGACATTAATAGCCTGGCCGGTCATATAGGAAGCATCTTTGGAGCAGAGAAATGCAACTGCTCCGGCAATATCATCGGTTGTGCCGACGCGGCCGATTTTAAGCTGCATTGATTCGATTGCGGACTCCACCACCATCTTGACAGTGCTGCCGGTTTCCATTTCCATGGCTTTATCGCTGCGATGCCATATGGGCGTATCGATCAGGCCGGGGCAAACCGCGTTGACTCTGATATCGTAGGGGGCAAGCTGTATGGCCAGCCCTTGCGTCAGGCTGATCAGGGCGGCCTTGGACGTGCTGTACACGAGGGAGCCTCCCCGATTGGTTTTGCCTTCGGTTGAGGCAATGTTGACGATACAGCCGGGAATCTTCTTTTCAATCATGTCGCGCACAATGCGCTGGACAAGGAAGAAAGGGTTTCTGATATTGATGGCGTAGATGCGATCCCACAGGGCCGGTTCGATATCGTCCAGGCCCGCGTTTGAGTCTCCGGTGCCGGCGTTGTTGACTATGATGTCGACATGGCCGAATGTCTCAAGCACTTCTTCCGCCATGGCAACAACCGCTTCGTATGAACTCATGTCGCAGATAAACACCTGAGCTTTGCGGCCCATTTTTGTAATCATGTCGACAGTTTCACGAGCCCCGTCTTCGTTCATGTCACATATTGCCACATCGGCCCCGTCACGCGCGCAGCGGCAGGCGATCGCCCGTCCTATGCCGCTTGCCGCACCGGTTACCAGTGCAACCTTCACACTCTGTTCAGTCTTGTTTGCCACGTTGGACTCCTTCTGTTCAGTGGTATCATGATCCTTTATTTTATGTGCTACAGTATAGACAAATCATTGCAAATGTGTCAATTGAAATGCTTTTATCATGCTTGAAAACCAGGCCGCCTTTGTTTTGGCGAGGTTGTTCGGTGTTGAAAATATTTACTGCTGTGTCTATAATGAACAGAATGGCGGAACACAGTTTTCTTGGAACGTTAAGACTGGTGAGATTTTATGGCGGTATGCTTTTCCTGCGGAGCGCGGCTTGATGCAGGCATGAAGCCCGGCAGGGCAGATACATGCACTGCCTGTGATGCTGACGTGCATTGCTGTTGTAATTGCGAGTTTTATGATGTGAGTTCCTATAATGAGTGCCGGGAAACGCAAGCCGAGCGGGTGCTTGAAAAGGACCGCTCGAATTTTTGCGATTATTTTACTTTCAAACAAGGGAGCAGTGGTTGTTTTGCATCCGGTGCGTCTAACGGTTCAAAAAACAATCCGCTGGATGACCTGTTTAAGAAATAAACTGGCAGTGAAGGGAGAGGCTATGCAATTTTTAAAAGCAGTGTTTTTTTTGGTGTTGTTCTGTTCGATGTCCTGTTCATCGGTCCTCGTAACACATGATTATAATAAGGAGGTGAACTTTGCCGGTTTCAAAACCTATGGTTGGCATGCGATTGAACGCAGTATCGAGATGAATGATCTGGTTATCAATCGGGTAAAAGAAGCAGTAAACAGGGAACTCCAGTTCAGGGGCTTTAGTCTGGTGCCGGAGAAGCCCGATCTTTTTATTGCAATACATATTTCAACTCGTCAGAAAATCGCCGTCACTGATTGGGGGTATGCCACAGGGGCATCATGGCACAGGGGCTATGGGTATGGTTCTGGCTTTGGAGGGGTTTCAGCGCGCAACTATGATGAAGGCATCCTGATGATTGATATGGTTGATGCGGCTGACAATGAGCTGGTATGGCGGGGCACAGCTACCGATATTGTTGATCCTGATATGAGGCCGGAAGAAAGAACACAAGAAATCAACAAAGCTGTTGCTTTGATAATGCAAGAATTTCCGCCAGCGCTGTGATATGCGTTGCGGTAGTCGCTCTGGAACATAACGTTTCGGATGAGGGGCTTGTGTGGAAGCGTCAGCGTAAACGCAAGTCCCTCTCAAACCGATTGTTATATTGTTAACAATCTACTGAGTTTACAGACAGAAGAGCAAAGACAAAAAATAGGATCATATTTATTATGACTGAGTATTTGCAGATATTAATGACTCTGATGGTTCTAACTATTGCTTGGTCATTAACGCATACTGCCAGTTCTTTAAGGTCTTTTTCGATACTGTAAAAATTTAAATATGTTTTCAGGTAAGTTTGTTTGCCATGTTTTTTAAACAAAATCGGAGCAACTATAAAATAACAAAATGGATAGCCCAGGAAAAATGTGAATCCTAGAAGAATCGTTGAAATAATCGTTAGGTATCCATACAAGCTCATTTCTTTAAATCCTTATTTTTTTCAATATAACGCTGGAGCTGAGACGCGCGCGATTTTAAGCGCGTCGATTCTCAAGCGATTGGTTAGGCGTTTTTGTTGATTTTGATTTCAGTTCAGCGAATGCTTTAACAAAGTCAATACATTTCAGGGGGATTGGTGCCTTTTCGATGACCCATTTGTACTTTTTAGTTTTACATATGGTTTTGATTATGTCCTTAGCTTCAGTAAGGATAGATTCAACACCTCCAATAAACGAGGAATTGTCCTGAAGATGCACATAGAAAGGATTTAGTTCACAAAAAGGGACGATCTCGTTTTTCTTCGCTGTTAAATCATATTTTCGATTACGGTTTTCCCAACTGTCCTTAGGAAAGTATTTTCTCATTAGAAAAACATTGCCTGTTAGTCGGACACCACTGTCCATGCCAACATCAACATATCCGATAATATTATTAAGGGCCCAAGGAGGCCACCAACAGCGATCTTCCGCATCTATTTGTTGTTCTCTCGGTATTTCATCGTAGGGTTTGTCCCAACTTGATTCCATAGATTCTATCATCTTCACTTTGTCCTGGCCTGCGCATTTGTAGTATTTTTCGTAGGATTGCCGGTAAATAGAAAGCTTAAAGAATCTGTGGTTTAAGATCATAATTCCTACTGCCTAACGACCAAGCTCACCGGCGGCAATGGAGCGCAGCGGAATTATCGTCCGGTGCAGCGCCTTGTTAGCCAGTTTCATTTCACACCTTTAATAACAACAAAAGCGCCCTTCCCAAAGCCATCAAGAATGGTTGCTGGCAATACTCCGGGAATAAGGGTTTGTTTGATTTTCCCAAGCTGAAATCCCACCTCTTCGAGGTATTTCAGCACCTCTTGCGCGGAGAAAAAGGTGGCCTCTTTGTAGAATTTGCTCTCTTCCCGTTTCTCCGCATAGTGTCTGCCCAATTGGCTTTCTTTATCCATGAACCCTATAATGATACACCCGTCGAGCTTCAATACCCTGAACGCCTCCTTGAAAGACTTAATAACATCATCAACAAAACAGATCGTGGTTACCATCAGCACAAAGTCAAACCTATCATCAGGAAAAGGCAAATCCTCCGCTATGCCGGGATAAACTTTGATACCCTGCTTTCTCGCTTTGATTGCCATCTTTTCTGAAGGCTCAACGCCGATTTCTATTCCCAGAGGTGCAGCGAATTTACCGGAGCCAACACCTACATCCAGCCCTTCGGCTCCAGAGAGGGGAATAAGCTGGCGGATGGCTTCTAGTTCGGCTTCATAGAGATCACAGTTCTTCTCGAACCATTCGTCATAAGCATCGCTGTGTTTTTCAAATGGCTCTATTCTTGGCATACAAAACTCCACAGTGGCTTTCAAATTCTGGCTAACGATAAGGTCAGCCGCCGCTGAAAGCGGTCAGCTGAAGTAGCTAGTTAGCCATTTTTTTTATTGCATCAGCTTCAGGCAAAATGTCAGGTGTAATAAGTTTGAAACCATCGTACTTTGAAATAGACCCTAAAAATTTAAATTTTGATATATCGTTACTAATTTTTTCATCTAAAAATTCTAACGTGTCCAGATTGATGATCATGCTTTCGATCTGATCCTTTAATAACAAACACCTCGTTGGTGAATCAGAATAATAGAGTAGTGTGTATGGTCTGTGACTTGTATCACGATCAAATGCAAAGCTTAATAATCTTTTGCCTCCTTTTAGTTCCCAGGATACTTCGCCGCGTTCTATGCAGCATCCGAATAATGAGTTGTATTTTCTGTTTATGATTTGAATATCAGTTTTGTTATTGACCGAAATAGGACCTGTGGTTATCCAAAACCATGATGCACTCGTCTTATTTGGTGGACGCAAGCATAACCATGAATCAATTGAGATTAGGGCAAACAGCCCAAACACCAAAATAATAATAAATTTAAAAATTAATTTATTTTGTTTTTTCATATGTTGGATAACGTTTGAGCTGAGACGCGCGCAGCTTTAAGCGCGTCGATTCTCGAGCGATTTGTTAGCCCTTACTGAACCACTTTTTAGTAAAAATGGAATAGGTTTTCATTGGCTCCTCAAAGCACGGTTTAGTTGTATTTTCAAGGTTCGTTTGAGTTGCCGTTAGTTTATTCCTGATTTCATCATTATCATTATAACAGTCCCAGAAAATACCCTCATGTCTGTGCATTTCATCTAGGTGTTTTTGGAACTCGTCTTTTTTCATTTCAACCCGACCTTGACGTTGCCAGTAATGAGTTGAGAGCATATTTGCGGACGTGAAAATAGAATTCAGTGTTTGGTTTGTATCTTTGAATATTTCTTCTGTTTCAGTTCCAAAAACTGCCATGAATTTGTACTTCAAAGTGTTAAACCGAACAAAGACTTCTTTCTTAGATTCATAGCGTTCAAATACGATATACCCACGATCAAGTAATTCCGCTTCTGCTTTCGTTTCGTGTTCTGATCGTTTCCTAGTGCTTCCTTCCGTTCCGCTTGACCACGAACTTCGGATAAATGAAATTGCATCTTTGATTTCAAAAAATGCGGCTAAAGTCTCTTCGGCAAGTTCAATTTTGCGCTTTCCAATAAACTCGCGCTTCCATGCTCCGACACCAGAAATAATTGCCCAGCATGCTGCAACTACTGCCACTGCCTGTGCGACTGTCGCTAATTCAATCATCCGTATTCCTTTTGAGGGCTAACGATTGAGCTGAGGCGTGCGCGATTTTAAGCGCGTCGATCTCAAGCGGTTGGTTGGGCTTTTTCCTTTGACACAAACTAAATACTTAACGAACTCCGGGAAGCCTTAAAAGACAGTTCAGTTATTTGGGTTAAGTTGCTTTTCAAACCCCTCAAGCTCTTTTTGAACGCCAACGTGCAGTCCATTAAGATATGCGCCGTTAGTATCAATCGCTGACTCAACATCGTCTAACGAACTGAATTTGGTTACTTTGTTTCCATCTGCATCAGAGCCCCGAATATGATTACGAAGAAGCGTGTTTGCGTTTGCTGCACTTTGTATATATTCCCTCCAACCCTTAATACTCCCAAATAAAACCTTTAACGCTTCAACCTTTTTTTCTTCATCTTTTCTTTTTATAATTTCTTTTATCGTAACAATTATTGCCACTATTGTGGGAATTAGCGTAACACCAATCTGTATCCAGAATTTTTGATCGTCAGTCATATATTCACCTCTATTGCTGCATATTTTACAATTAAATAAAATCAAGGAAATACAATTGTACAACTTCTTTGCGGGTCATGATATATCCATTCAGTAGTAATCAAAAAATCTAATTCTGAAATCCTTAGAGAGGATGTTTGCCACCTTGCTACCAATTTTTCTCCAGTCGGATACCTCATAAAAACCATATCAATTCCTGCCCAACGTTTGAGCTGAGGCGCGCGCGATTTTTAGCGCGTCGATTCTCAAGCGATTTGTTATATGCGATCAACCTCTTCGCTATCTTTAAGATTTCTATTCTTGACCAACAAAACAGAAATTATCCAACCTGAAAGAGCAAACAATATATTCGGCGTGCCAGCATTGGCATAGCCGTAATAGCCAACCAAACCGACTAAAAGAAACCCATAACCGCCCAGAAGACCAAGCTTGCATAAAGCATCGAGACTTTGATTCGAGCAATAAGGATTTAATAATTGACAACCAAGAACTACAAACCCGACAATAAAACCCAACAACATCAAGGCAAGACAAAATCCTAGCAACATGTACCAGGACCAATCCCCATAATTACCCCGAATGATTAGCTCGAAGGGGAAGGCAAGCATAACGAGCAATAGAATTGCTCCATTAAAAATATTTTTTAATTTTTTATTCATGCATATAACAATTAATATACGAACTTCTGTTTTGCTGGATTTCGGCTGGTGGTTGTGGGAAAAGGCTATATTTAAAGAATGTAAAAGTCAATAAACTTTACAATTCTATTCCGTATAATATGTCTAATTCAGATGTTATACGAAGTTCGTAAAATCTTGGTTTTTTGACAAAAAGGCGGGGTTATGCGGCAATGGGATTAAGTTAGTGTATCCTGTGGGGTCAAACCTAAATTCTAAACAATTGAGGACTTATTAAAAGAAAAGAGTTTAATATTTAGGTTTGACCCCGTGACCTCCCCAAGCGACATGTCTGTAACTGAAATTCACGGTTGTACTTCTTGCTTCCTCCCATGACGGATTCTCCTTCCCGGCGAGCATTATACCCTCTCGCCAACTGTCCGTCATTCGTTTAGCACATCACAAATAGTTTTGTTCCCTTGTTCGTCATAGCAAATTTTAGATACTAATTTATTATCTTTCCAATTCTTTTCTCTCTTTAACTTACCGTTTTCATAGTATGATTTACTTGAACCGTTTCCATCTTTAAAATTCCCCTCTGACTGCAACTTTCCACTCTCATAGTACGATTTAGCTATGCCGTCCCTCTTGCCATCTTTACAATTCGTCTCTGCCTCCAATTTTCCACTCTCATAGTACCATTTAGCTATGCCGTCCCTCTTGCCATCTTTAAAATTCGTCTCTGCCTCCAATTTTCCACTCTCATAGTACACATTAGCTATGCCTTCCTGCTTGCTATCTTTAAAATTCCTCTCTGACTGCAACTTTCCACTCTCATAGTACGATTTAGCTATGCCGTCCCTCTTGCCATCTTTCCAATTCCTCTCTGCCTGTAACTTTCCACTCTCATAGTACGATTTAGCTATGCCGTCCCTCTTGCCATCTTTAAAATTCGTCTCTGCCTCCAACTTTCCACTCTCATAATACGATTTAGCTATGCCGTCCCTCTTGCTATCTTTAAAATTCGTCTCTGCCTCCAATTTTCCACTCTCATAGTACACATTAGCTATGCCTTCCTGCTTGCCATCTTTCCAATTCCTCTCTGCCTGTAACTTTCCACTCTCATAGTACCATTTAGCTATGCCTTCCTGCTTGCTATCTCTCCAATTCCTCTCTGACTCTAATTTGCCGTTTGGGTAATATTGTTTTTCTAGCCCATTCTTGGTTGTAATATCTGTCACTACAGGGCCCCATTTTGTTTTGTTATCAAAAAACTTTGCCATAACTAAGTAATCATGCCCTGCCTCTGCATAGAAGGATGTAGTCGCTTTTCCGCCTGTATATCCATATCTTTTCCGCCTGTATATCCATAATTTATAAGAAAGGTTATAATCGCCCCGTTTTAAATGAGTTAGGTCGTAACTTGCAGTTACTGTATGATAACCAGGAAGGATTGAGTATTCTTCATAAAATCTGAATAGCAACCACATTGTGATTAAATTGATGGGAGTGGATAGCTTAATTGGGATATTTTTGTCATCAATTTGCTGAATTTGTACGCCACGGCTGCTACAAATTTTTGAGATTTTCTCTGAAGGTTGTTGAGACCCCGAGTATATCTGTACCGAACGAGGGATGTGAATGCATCCTTGGGCAAAACATAGACTGGCAATTATTACAATCGTTAAAACCTTGAATATAATAACTCTGAGCATATCAATTGTCCTTTCCGGTTGACATAACACCCACCTATCAGAGGCGCCCGCCGCACCGCAAGATATTTTTGATTAGTATCGCAGGACGCCTTTAAAACTGCATCCCACATCTTGCGCCCACATTTTGACACACCGCCACCATTCTATATTCTGCCCATCCAACGGCAAGCTTCTATCAAACCATGTATCCACTAACAACATGTTCTTCTATTAAAACATGGCGTCCGGCATTTCAATTATCCTTTATCTTTTTGAAGCGCCGCTACTGTAAACATTTCCATTGATAGGAACTTGCTTTGAGATGGGCAAACTATAAAATGTGTATTCTGTGGGGTCAAACCTAAATTCTAAACAATTGAGGACTTATTAAAAGAAAAGAGTTTAATATTTAGGTTTGACCCCGTGACCTCCCTCAAACTGCCAACCCCAAAATAAATTTCTTAGTCATAAAATCCCCCACGCGTTACAAGTTTCCCTGGCTATGCACCTTAACCAGTGATGTCCTGAGCTGTTATTTTAAACGACTCAGGAGCGCACAAAATCTATATCTTATATGTATTTTTTTTTATAGTTGTTATGAAATATTTTGTCAAGGGTGATTTAATAGGGGGGGGGTACATTTGTTATATTTTCTTGAATTAAACAAGGTACTGTGGATCTCTGCACCCGTCCGCTGTTTTGATTCTTCTGCTTTTGGTTGAAAATCATAATCCGCCAGCGTAGCTTGCAATAAGTGCAATGCCGAATTTTCTCCGTTACTTCCCATTCCTTCAGCTTTAAAAAAACGAGGGAGTAATAGGGGACGTTGTTGACAGGGAGGACAAGAACTTGAGAGGGGGGCGGTGTCGCTTTAACAACTTAAAATAACCGTGGCAAACCAAGAGTAAAATGAAATGAAATGATGTGGTCAAGTAAACGAAGACAGGTCGTTAAGCGGCCAATGATAGAATCATTTCTTTTTCTATATTGGCCTTTTTGATACCGAAAAGGCCAATATGGGGCCTATTTGACCCCTATTTTTAACTATTTCATAAACAATTCCAACTAATTAGCTTGGCCCGACCCCAATGTTGGCAGTCTCGAATATTTTGGATCGGTCTTTGGATAGGAGCTGACATGAGCAAGATACTGGGACTAAAAACGGGACCTTCAGGCGAAGGCAACGACTTCGCGTTTGCTGGTCGTAAAACGTGCTCGGCGTTTGCCTTGCTCTGAAGCCAATCCGGTGGAATGTGAATTGTAAGCTGATAGTCTGGTCCGTCGAACTATACCAGCCGATTGGTACTCGGTCGCGATGTCTGTACTGATGGTTTTTCATAGATGCTCGCCAGTTTGCCGTCTTCGATGGTCAGAAGATACCTGCCTTCTGGGCGCTCCCACTTACAATACTTGGTGCGCGAAAGTCGTGCACGAGTCTCTTCCGACGCGACAACCATGCCACCTGGGCCGGTTTCAAGCATCTCGGTACCGGGATTTACCCCACTTGGTTCCCCAAGCAGTCTAACGATCTCGTCGTAGGACATGCCAATGCGCAGTTGGTCGGCTGGTGTTTCCAATGCTAACTTCAGCCCAGATCTAAAAATGCGTGAAAATAAACTCATATGACCTCCATATATCTGCAACTAACGCCGGGCATGAGTGGTTTTGAAAAGCGCTAGCTTTTTAAAATCCATCTCAATGCCCTTGTTCGACCAATCAGAATAATTTATCGCGGAGACGAGACATTGGCAATAATAATGATCAGCAGGATGCTTGCTGATAGGATCGCCAACATCAGGCCCGATCCTTTCTTCTTAATGTATAAGTTGACGATACTCCAAAGCAGGGCAACGTATGGGCGCATAAGTTCCTGGGGCACATATCCTATCTGTCATGTGTCTATTCGACATCAATTGAAATGGTTTTGAAAATACCGTCGATGAGAGGCTTCAATTCAGCGAATTTTGACCCATCAGGGAACATCCACTGGATTTCAAAATTGACAACCCCTGTGACTAAGTGATATGAGAATTGCCTCGCTCCGGTCCGAAGAGTCACATCATTAATGATGCACGAGAGGCTTCCAATCTTGTCAAGCGCCAGGCGATTGATCTTTGTAGCATGCCCATACTTCTTTGCAAGTTTGTTATCAAGCTCCAAACGCGCCAAGAGCTTTGACAAGTTCAGGGAATCACCGCCTCGCTCTCGTTTGACGGTTAAGCACATCATGGCCGCATCCTCTTCTGCGCTCCAGATTGCGACATGAATCAAATCCGTTTTGATTGTTGCCTTGTTCGCAGATTTCTGAACATAAGCGAAAAAGGCGTTTTCCTTCTCCGAAGTCCACCGCTGCAATTGTGCAGGCACAGTGAACGAGATGCCCCAGTCCTTGAATTGCATATCTCCGGTTGCATAGGAATCAGTTCCCGCCGCGTGAAGCGAAGCAGCTATCACAATCGTGAAAAGGAGGGCCTGCATTTTTTTCATCTCCATTTCTCCTTTCTGTTGATCGAACGTTTGAATTAAGGGGTTGGGCGTGCTTTTCGCCCAATCCCTCTTAAATGATTTGTTATGCGGTCGTATTTTGTTTGTGCCAGGTTATTACACTATACAATTTAAGGGCCTCGCTTAACAGTACCAGAACCACAAGCGTAATTATTGCCGTTACGGCCTTTGGATTACTGAAAGTATATTTTAATGGCCACAATATAAAAAAAATCGAGGGCGGAATTAAGGTAAGCAATCTAAAGGGTGCCTGTATATAGCTAATAGTTGCCCCAATTCTATTTTTGCGAATTAATAGAACCCCCGAAACTGCAAGAGAGATATATAGCAAAAGGGAAATAATTGTAATTATGCTAAGGGATTGCAACCCAAATGAAGTGGTGTTCCGTAATGACTCTGAAATGTCATGGTAAAACGGAACTTGCATATGGCAAATACGCCAACCAATGTACCATCCGAGTGATGATAAATCTAAGAGACCCCAGATAGTAATGATATTTCCTTTTTTCATTCTCATATTATTTACGCATAACGTTACGGATGAGGGGCGCGGCGCGATTTTGCCGCGTCCCTCTCTAGCCGATTGTTATAAATTATTTTAAATTCTTATAGGCAGCATATGCAGCGCATCGTGCTACTACGATAACAAGACTACTTTTTTTTAGAATTTTCATACTCTCTCCGGCGTTGTGCCTCCTCTTCCCTAACAAGAGGCATTTCATATTGACGTACAATTTGATCCATAGTAATGGCGTTTGTATCCAAATCTGACTCAAAACAAGAAATTAAAAACTCATAATTTAAGCGGCGCGGGTATTTCCTCTGAAACTCTGCATGTCCAGCCTTCTTCCACTTTTCCGCCATCCTTTCAAACTTCACCAGCCGCACCACGTTTTTACTGCTGCTGAAATCTTTCGGCTGGTACTCTCGTGGATATACCGCCTCCTTTTTACTGTTCCATAGTGCATAACCCGGCTTGTATACAGTCAGGTGCCTTTCACAGGCAAAAGGGTTTCTGGTCCAATATCCCTTAATGTATACCTTGCCTTCCTTATCTGATACGGTTTCTCTGGCCTTGGCCGCATAGGGAAGACCACCTTCAAAATTAAACTGCCTCTTTACCCACTGGGCAAGCGCTATGGCCCCCTCAATCGGCTCACCGGTTTCAGCATCGACAATAATTGCCGTGGGTTCTTTGCTCCCCCAAGCCGATGCTGTAGAGAAAGGAAAGCAAGTCAACATCAAAGAAACTATCAGCACCCCCACAACTCTTTGCATATGTATTGACCTTTGTTTTATTTCAACTCGGTATGCCATAAACTGGTTTGATATAATTTGATTTATAACGTTGCTGCTCACGGGCGCGCGGGTTTTGGCGCGTCCGGTGCAGCAGATGGTTATGAACTGTCATTTATTAATATCAATCATTTTTGTTTCTGTTGTGATGCATGGCGCAATCCAGTAATCGTATTGAATTTGAGAAGTTATTTTCAACTGGTTATGTTTTGAATCCAATTCGAATTTAAAAGGCTCATTGAACGGCCATTTATTTTGGTCTTTATAAGAATAGATCAATTTATCCTGAGAAAAAACTTTGAAATCATAAATTGAATTTGCTCGGTAATTAGGAGAAATAGTGATTTCAATTGTATTCCCGACCCCCCTTATATTAATATTTGCCGAAGGATTTAATTCCTCAAAAACCACCAAAGCAATAATCGGAAGAAGAATAATTGATAATATAATTGTTAATTTTTTCATTTTGGTTTCATAACGTTTGAACTGTGGGGCTGGCTTGAAGCGGTAGCTGAAAGACAGTCCCACACAAGTGATTTGTTATAAGGTCTTTTACTTAAATTTAATATTATTGTTTTTTAAGTTAACTGGCTCTTTTCCTGAATTAAATTGAAAAGCCGTAATACCGTTAATTCTGATTACGTTTTTTGTAATACTGTAAATAGTTTCTTTGGTTGGCCATCTTTCTGCAATAAAATATTTCTCTTTATCTTCACCTAAATACCACCATGAAATAGCAGAGTGCTGACTTGAGCTTGACCATTTTTCTTTGAATATGTCCCCGTCTAATGGTGTAGCTTTTTTGCACCCTGACAATACAATAAGCAGCAATAGTAATAATATGATGAATTTATGTTTATTCATTATGCCTTATAACGTCGCTGCTCACGGGCGCGCGTGTTTTTGCGCGTCCTGTGCAGCAGATTGTTATGTTATGCTTTATTTTGAAATTCTTCCTCCTTCAAGTTGCCATTGATGATGCCTCTTTCTCAAAGAGTATTGTTTTTGTGTAACCAAAGCCACAACTAATTAAGTTGCCATTGATGATGCCTCTTTCTCAAAGAGTATTGTTTTTGTGTAACCAAAGCCACAACTAATTCATTGCCCTTGATATGATCTATACCAAAAAAATGGTCGTTAAATTCAAGTTTCATATTATTGTCGTGGTCTATGATTAACCAAATCGGATTGCCCCAAGGGTCAATTATTTCATTATCAGTACATGTGATAATGCTCTGTTTTTCATTAAGATGTTTGCCTACCCCTCTAATGAAAGTTCTATCATCATTATGTGGGAAAGTTACTTTGCCAGGATTAATTCTTATATAATCAATAATATGTGGAATTAATATTCTGTCATACTCGAACCACGCGTCCCTACGTTTTTTTTCAGTGGCTTTCAGATGTGAAGATGTACACAGGGCCCCAAATGAAATGGGCATGACCAATGCCAAGCATAAAGTCAAGGTGGTGACGTTATACAGCGGCCGAAATGCCTTTTTGTTGATGCAACTCACTGCTATTACTATTGACGACACCATAGCTGGGAAAAATAAAAACAGGGCTATTATTTGTTGCTCAGTAATTACCGCCGGGTAACGTTCAGGAAAAATAATTACGGGAGTTAAGAGTGCTAAAAGTATTGATAGAATGAGTCGAATATTCATATTTAAATCCTACATAACAATTAATATACGAAGTTCTTTTTTACTGGATTTAGCCAAGTGGCTTTGGAGAAAGAATATATGTGAAGAATATAGAAGTCAATTAATTTTATGTTGCAATTTCGTATAATATGTTTAATTTAGATGTTATACGAACTTCGTAAAATCTGGATTTTTTGACAAAAAGGGGGGGGCTATGCGGCATCGGGAGATTTTGCCTGAGTTTCAGGGGTATCTGCGCAAGCGGGCCATTGTTCCGGAAAAGAACATTCCCTTCTATGCTTGGTGGGCAAGCAGGTTTCTGGCTTTTGGCAACAAAAACGAGAACCTGCCGCTGGATATTAGGATTGAACATTTCCTAAAGGAAATACAAAATAATAAGCGGCTGGCTGACTGGCAATTGCGGCAGGCTGAAGAAGCTGTGCGGTTGTATGCCACCCAGTTTCAGGCAGGCAATGCTGCATCCCTTTCTCCGAACACGGTTCCCGAAAAAGCAGACCCCGCCACTCATGACCCGCTGATTGTGCTTGCAAAGATGCGTGAGCTCATCCGACTCAAGCATTTTGCCTTAAGCACCGAACGAACCTATCTTGAATGGGCGCGGAGGTTTTTTGCATTCATATCTCAACGGGGGAGCAGTGCTTTGTGTGCCGAAGATGTACGGGACTTTTTGAGCTATCTTGCCGTGAGCCGAAACGTTTCATCTTCAACACAGAATCAGGCCTTTAATGCTCTGCTGTTTTTATTCAGGGAGATTCTTAAGGTTGATATGAAGGGCCTTGATTCAACCATCAGGGCTAAACGTGGTCCCAGGCTGCCCACGGTTTTGAGTGTTGCAGAGGTGCAGGAACTGTTTGGGCAGATGACTGGCAAGCCACTGCTGATGACCCGCATTCTTTACGGGGCCGGCCTTCGTCTTATGGAGCTTGCCCGGCTGCGCGTGCAGGACATTGATTTCGACGGCGGCATGATTTTCGTGCGCAGCGGAAAAGGCGATAAGGACCGCACTACCATACTGCCGAAGGCTGTCAGGGATGATTTGCAAAAGCACCTTGTGCAGGTAAGAAAATTGCACGTTCAGGACCTTGCTGCCGGACATGGGGAAGTATACCTGCCCGGCGCGCTTGCGCGTAAGTATCCGAATGCCGGCAGGAAATGGGGCTGGCAGTATGTATTTCCTTCGGGGCGTCTTTCAGTTGATCCGCGAACGGGCGCGGTGCGGCGGCATCACATGAGCGATAAGTCGATACAGAATGCCATGCGGGCAGCGGTCAGGAAGGCCGGTATTATAAAACACGCAACTGTGCACACGCTGCGACACAGCTTTGCCACGCACTTGCTGATGAATGGTGTTAACATACGGGAAGTACAGGATTTGCTTGGGCACAAGCATGTGGAAACGACCATGATTTACACCCATGTCATGCGCGACATGACGAAGGCCCCAAAAAGTCCGCTCGATCTGCTGGATTCTAAAGAAGCAGAGACTACACTGTAAACGGATGCTGAAATAAAAAAAGGCGACCATCCGGCCGCCCTTGTGTATTGAATGTTGAAATTTGATTTTTTATTCCAAACTCCAAACTCCAAACTCCAAACTCCAAACTCCAAACTCCAAACTCCAAACTCCAAACTCCAAACTCCAAACTCCAAACTCCAAACTCCAAACTCCAAACTCCAAACTCCAAACTAACTACCCTTACACCTTTTTTGCCTTCAGCCTTTTCAGTAACTCATCGTAACCGGCGTTTGCAATGATTTCATTGAATTGCGCACGGTAATTTCTGAGCAGGCTGATGCCCTCAATCGCAATATCAGTTACCTTCCATGTTCCATCAATGGTTTCCATGCGGTATAAAACCGGGATTATCTTTGACTGGTCGATCAGCACACCGGTTGTGACAAGTGTGTAGGTTTTGGTCGCGCGTTCGCCGTGATAGGCGATGCTTTGATGCGAAAAAGAGGTATTGCCGGTCAGGTAGCCGTCAATGCGTCCAAGGTAGGTGTTTATTAAAAGGTCGCTGAAAAGCAGAACAAATTCATCTTGTTCTTTTTTTGAGTGTTCTTTCCAGTGGCTGCCGAGTGCACGTTTGCAAAAGATGCGCTCAGCAAAAAGCTGCCGGAACAGGCAGCGGACTTTTTCCATGCGCTGGGCCTTGTGCTGCTCCTGTCGCAGTGTGGGGTCAAGCAGGACGTTCAGGATGTCAGTAAGCGTTGTTTTAAGCTGCTGGGTTGCTCCTTGCTGCGGCGGTTCTGTCTGGGCTGCTGCGGATGCCGGCAGCAAAACCAGACTGAACAATATCGCCATGATAATCTTTGATAAGTTGGCTCGCATGATAGTATCCTTTCGTTTTTTTATGGTGGAGTTAAATGGCGGTGCCATGATTAGTTTTAAACGGTTTGATTAGATACAGCAACTTCGGCATGAGCGTCAGTACCGACATTAAGGCGATAAACATAGCCAGACCGGTGAAAATGCCGAAATAAATCGTCGGAATAAAATTTGACAGCATCAGGATCGAGAAGCCGAAAATAATGGTTACTGAAGAGTTAAAAATGGCCTTGCCAACGCTTGCGTGACAGCGTGCCATGGCTGCATCGTAGTCGCCTGATTTGTAAAATTCGTCTCTGAACCGGTAGATATAGTGGATGCTGTTGTCGATGGCGATACCCATGGTGATTGAAGCGATGGTAATCGTCATGAAGTCAAGCGGAATACCGCATAGGCCCATAATACCCAGTACGATGCAGATTGCCAGTGCATTGGGAACCGAGGCGATGAACGCCAGCATTGCTGAGCGGAACAGCACGAGCAGCATGGCGAATATGCCGACCAGGACAATACCGATGGTAAGTATCTGTGAGCGGAACAGGCTCTGCAGCATGTTGTTGTAGAGTACCATCAGGCCCGTTACCGTGAAGTCTTCAGCCTTCAGGCCGAGTTTTTCGGTCAGGTCGCTGTTAATGCGCTTCAGTAGTTCATTGCGGCGCAGATCAGGCATTGAGTCAACGATGCGCATGGTTATGCGGGCCTCGTTGTGATCAATGTTCACATAAGGATCAAGCATTTTGGACTTAAAAGGCTCGGGTACGTTGCGGGCCAGAACACCAAGTTCGACCCCGTCAAACGGCCGGCCCTTGTTGAGGTCTTCAATTATGCGCACCAGCGCCGCAAGAGAGAGTACCTGGCCAATTTCAGGCTGCGCGTCGAAGTAGTCGTGAACTTTTTTGATCTGTTCGATTTTAAAGGGTGTATACCAGTAATCGTCAGGGTTGTAGTCTCCGGCCCAGCCGAATCCGTCATCCCATTCATCTTCTTCCTCAGGAGTTTCATCAGTTTTGAAATGGAGGATAACGTCCAGCGGTGTGGTGCCTCCCAGCTTCTTGTCGATCAGTTTGAGTCCCCGGCAGATTTCCGTATCATTTTTAAAGTAGTTCACAAAACTGTTTTCAACCTCCAGCCGGTTGATGCCCCAGGCGCTTACCACTGCCAGCACGACTGCGATGGCCAGCACGAGGTTGCCGTAATCGCGGGGAATGCGAGCCAGGAAGGAGGTGATAATTGACTGGAATCCATCAATGCGATGGCTTGGAGCCCGGGGCATAAGCAACAGCAGGCTTGGTATCAGTAAAAATGATATCAGGAAGGTGAGTGCCAGACCAATGGTCATCATCCATCCGAAGTCAATGACCGGCCTGATGCCGCTGAAGACCAGCGAGCAAAATGCGAAGATCGTGGTCAGGGCTGCGTACAAGCAGGGCATGACGATAGTGCGCACGGTGGTAATGATTACGTCCCGATGGGAAGCGTCCGGCATTTCAGTACACATCTGCCGGTAACGAACCGCCAGATGAATATTCATCTCCATCGTCAGGATAAGCATCAGGGAAATGAAGTTTGATGAGATTACCGTTACCTTCCACTGGACGAATCCCAGAATGCCGATCATCATGGTAACCGTATACATGCAGCACAGCAGGGGTAGAACGACCCAGCGCAGTTGTCTGAAAATGATGAACAGGGTCACGACGATGAACACGAACACACCCAGCCCGAAGGTAATAAGATCGCTTCTGATAAAGGTAAGCATGTCGTCGGCAATCATGGGCACGCCGCCAAGCAGCACGGTCGCATGGTCGTTGTAGGGCCTGATAACCGACCTGATGTCATTGATATCCTGCGAGCGGCGGGTGTTGAAGGTGTCGATGGACTGCTGGTATATTTTTTCACAGTCACGCAGGCGCTCTTCATTCTGAGGGCTCAATCCTTCAGAATGTTTTTTGTTGATAAGGGCGACGCGCTGCGCGGTAATTCTGCTCAGGTCCTGATCGGTAAACAGAAAAACAACCAGGGCCGCTGTGGTTCCGTCTTCACTGATCAGCAGGTTCTTATAGATGGGGTTTGTTGTAAGTTCTGCGTGTGCTTTTTTACGGTCAATGCCCTTGTCTGTCAGCGATTTGATGTTGTCAGGGGTGATTTCTGTCAGTCGAATGTTGCTTGTACGCAGCAGGGGTACGTCCAGAATGCTGAAGATGGAGTCAACGCTTTTAAGTTCAAGCAGGTCATTGTACAAGCTGCGCAGGGTTTTGAGTGACGCATCTGAGAGCAGATCCTCTTCAGGTTCGTAGGTAACCATGACGAATTCTTTAATCGCATAGCGGCTATTGATGTCGCGGAATGTCTTCAGGTCGCGGTCATCCTCTAAAAGCAGCGAATCTGCTGAAGCGTCAAGGCGGAAATCGGGAATATGAAAAGCGAAAAAAGACAGGATCGCAGCGAGCGCGATGAGCGTGCAGATCGGGTGTTTTAAAATTGTTGATTCATACAGGCGGGCTGTAAGGTGTCTCATTGTGTGCGGCTGTTCTTTTTGGTTTGTGTTCAGTAGTCAAGTCTTAGGATACGTCGCGCGTTTCTCGCCACTAGTAACTATATGTCAGTGCTTTTTTTTTGTCAATCAGATTGCATGGTTGGCGTTTGGACCGCAGTGCCAAGGCTGTGGTGGGCCCCTTCCGGCGTAACGGTTGAAAAAGCATATTTTTTTTACGAAATCTATGGTATAAATTTTCTGAGATATAGCAAAGGTTTTACTTGTGGAAAAGTGATCATTAATTAGGAGAAAGGATCGAATCGACATGAAAATACTCGCATTCATGGGCAGCCCGCGCCTGAAAGGTAAATGCAATCGTCTTACACAGAAGGCTCTGGAAGGAGCTGCCAGCGCGGGTGCTGAGATTAAAAATTTTGAGCTGATAAAACACAAAATTAAGTACTGCATGGGTTGCGGCAAGTGCTTTTTGAATGACCCCGAACTGACCCTCGGCACGTGTCCGCTGAAGGATGATGTGCGCGCCATCCTGGAGGAATATGTTCAGGCCGACGGTTATATTTTTTCAAGCCCTTCCTACGATATGTTCTGTACTGCTCTTATCAAGACATTTCTTGAGCGTAAAATTTCATTTACGTACAAGCCGACTGATGCAATTGCTAAAATCCCGGCTCCCCGGCCCGGTATTGCTTCGAACTTTATGAAAAAGGCTTCGTTTATAGTGACCGCCAACTGTGATGATTCACTTGAAGAGGTTATGGGCGAGCCCATTTATGAGGCTTTTGAGGCTCATCTCTATTTCGAAGAAATCGACACGGTGGGAAAATTGTATTGCGGCGGTGTTGAAGACATGACCGACGAGGAGTTTGACGTTCGTCTGCAAAAAGCTTTTGATCTTGGTAAAAACCTGGTTGAAACTATCAGGCAGTACCGCGCTGAAAACAGTTAAACGGCACATGTATGGCGGTTGCTTGCCGGGCAGGCACTGCATACGGTATGAGGGCCGATGGTGAGGGTGAAAGCCGTATTTGAAAAAATGCTTCATACGCAGGAACCGGGTTTGCTTGTCAGCCTGGTGCTTTTGCCGTTGTGGTTGTGTTCGGTGCTGTTTTGTATTGTCGCAGCCGCGCGCGCGAAGCTCTACGCCTGTGGTCTGCTCACAAGCCGGCAACTGCCGTGCCGCGTTGTGACCATCGGCAATATCACGGTTGGCGGTACCGGTAAAACGCCGACCGTAAGTCTTGTGGCGGAGGCTTTCGCCGACGCAGGACTCGACACTGCGGTTTTGAGCCGCGGCTATGGTGGATCATCGCGCGCTCCTCTGATTGTATCCGATCGGGATACAGTGTTAGCTAATGCGCGTCAGGCAGGCGATGAGCCCTTTATGCTTGCGCAGATTTTGAGCGGCATACCTGTCATTACCTCACGAGATCGCTATCGTGGAGGTATGCTGGCCTGTGAGCGCTTTAATCCGCATGTGCTGGTGATGGATGACGGATTTCAGCATCTGCGGCTCAGGCGTGATCTTGACATTGTGCTCATCAATGCGCGCAACCCCTTTGGTTGCGGTGCCCTGTTGCCACGGGGCATTCTGCGCGAACCCGTGGGCGCCTTGCGCCGGGCCCGTATCATTATTATTACCAAGGTTGATCCACACAGAGACCCCGAGGAACTCCAGTATCGTTTAGCTGATATCAATCCCGCTGCGAAGGTTTTTCTCGCCCGTTTTAAACCTACGGCTCTGCTGCATCCGGTAAGCGGAAAAAACGTCGAATTCGAAGTCGTACGCGGTTGTATAGCAGCGGGGCTGTGCAGCATTGGTGATCCGGGAAATTTTTTCAGCATGCTGGCCGATCTTGGTGTGAGTTACAGCCGCCCGCTGATTTTCCCCGATCATCATCGCTATAGCGCACATGATTTTCGTCTGATTGCAGGCCGTGCAGGGGCTGTCGATTACCTGATCACTACGCAAAAAGACATTGCCAAAATGAGTTTTGATATGCTACAAATTCCCAATCTGCTCGTACTCCAGGTTCGGCAGGCCATTGATGAATACGATTGTTTTATGAGGCTTGTTTTCGAGTGTCTGGGACTCCCAGCGCACGATGAGCCACCGGGCGCCAGACGGTGAAGTCCGGTTTTTGATGACAACGCTGCCCGGAGTATGATGACCGGATTGGAAGATAAACCCACGCCAGCCTATTCACAGGAGCTTAATCCTCAGCAGCTTGAGGTTGTGACTGCCGGTGACGGCCCCCTGCTGGTTATTGCCGGGGCCGGGAGCGGCAAGACCCGGGCTCTTACCTACCGTGTTGCCTACCTGATTGAATCCGGCATTCAGCCCGGAAACATTATGCTGTTGACCTTTACCAATAAGGCCGCCCGGGAAATGCTTTTTCGGGTTGAAAGTCTGGTGTCGTTTGACATGCGGGCGCTTTGGGGCGGCACATTTCATTCGGTCGGTGCTCGCATTTTGCGTACGCATGCTGAGTTGGCCGGTTTGGATTCCTCCTTTACCATTCTTGACCGCCGGGACGCCGTTGATGTGATGCAGACCTGTCTGGATGAGATGGGCTATACAAAAAAAGAGAGCCTGCTTCCGCAGGGCACTGTGCTTACAAACATGTATAGCCTGGCGCGCAACACGCGTTGCGATGTGGCTGAGATGCTGGAATCGCGCTATCCATATTTTTATGATTACACCGATGAAATCAGCGCAGTCTTTCGAAGTTACCAGCAGCGTAAACAACGGCTTAACGTGTGTGATTTTGACGATTTGCTCTGCTTGTGGCTGGGGCTTTTGGAAGATCAGGATGAGATCCGCCAATACTATGCCGGGCGATTTCAGCATGTCTTGATAGATGAATACCAGGACACCAACCGCCTGCAATCCGATATCTGCGATGTGCTCGCTGGTGAACATCGCAACATTATGGCTGTGGGCGATGATGCCCAGAGTATTTATTCTTTCCGCGGCGCTGATTTTGCAAATATCATGCGGTTTCCCGAACGCTACCCTGATGCCCAGGTCTTCAAGCTTGAATATAACTACCGCTCAAGCCCGGCTATCCTTTCGCTGGCTAACCAGAGCATTACGTTCAATCTGAAACAGTTTCCCAAGGAATTGCAGGCCGTGAAGGATGCCGGATCTCATCCCCTTTTGATCAGACCGTATAGCGAACAGCAGCAGGCTCAGTTTGTGGCAATTCGTATTGAGGAGTTGATGCATGAGGGCACATCACCGGATGAAATTGCCGTGCTGTATCGCGCGCATTATCATTGTATGGAGCTGCAGCTTGAACTGGGCAGACGCGGGATTGCTTTTGATGTGCGTTCCGGCATCCGTTTTTTTGAACAGGCTCATGTCAAGGATCTCGTGGCCTTCTTGAAGCTGCTGGTCAATCCTCTTGATGAGGTTTCCTGGGATCGTATACTGCAGATGCTTCCGGGTATCGGCAAAGTTACCTCCCGTAAACTGATTGCGCTGCTGTGTGCAGGAGAGCCGCTGGCGGACTGCCGCAGCTCCCGGGTTAGCGTTAAGGTTCCCAAGAAGGCCCGTGACTACTGGGGAACGCTTTGTGCGCTCATGGATGTGCTGTGCCAATGCGGTCAGGATGGGGCCCCGGCTGAAGTCGTGAAAGCACTCTACGATGGCGGGTTCGCCGAATTCATGCGCTCACGCTATAGTGACGCAAATGCCCGCGCCGATGATATCGAACAGCTTATACGTTTTGCCTGGCAGTATGGTACTTTGATCGATTTTTTAACTGAATTGACACTGATGAGCAGTAGTGAGGAGAGTGATGATGCCGGGGCGCGCCCGCGTATTAAACTCACCACCATTCATCAGGCCAAGGGCCTGGAGTGGTCGACCGTGTTTATTATCTGGCTGGTCGAGGGCCGGTTCCCGAATGAGAACAATATTGCATCAGTGGATGAGGAAGAGGAGGAGCGCCGTCTTTTTTATGTTGCTGTGACGCGCGCCAAGGATTCCCTGTATCTGCTGTCCCCTCAGTGGGCCCGCGACCGAAGCGGCTCCAGTGTCAGGATGGACCCCTCACGTTTTTTGCGTGAAATATCTGATGAGTGTTATGAGACATACCATGAAGATTATTATTAGCAGGGTGTTGAAAAAAAACCATTTGCTGCGTTACGCTTATCATGCATCACTGCGGCGTACGGAAAAGTACGCCTCATTTTTCATGATTGCGCGTGCCTTGCCTCTGGCCTTTTTTGACCACCCTATTAGTGCCGGGGCTTCACCGGGGTGCGTCCGGGGAGCGGCTTTGTCGGCAGTGCGGGACTTGATTAATGGATGACACTATTTACAGCAACAGGCTTATTCTTTTTTTTCAGCACGGGGAGCTTGTCACCGGTTTTTGTACCTCGCATGCAGACAAGCATGTGCAGGTGCTGTGTGCAGGCAATCTGAACATGAGCCTTGCAGTCCAGCGAGTTGTACACGCGCAGTTGCTTGTGGGTTCCGACAGTGATGATACGGAGTATATTTTAGAGACGCTATCCGTTGTTGAGAAGAAACAGATTCAGCTCTCGGAAACAATTGATCTAGAGGCGCTCTGGTCGGGGCTTGAACAGAAATCGTTCGCCTATAGTCCGTCTGAACTGGCGCGGGCAGCGTTCGGGGAGGCAGCTGTTATTGACCACACAGCAGCTGTTATTCGGGCCTTGCAGCATGACCACCTCTATTTTAAGTTCGATGGTGAACGCCATCTGGCCCTTAGTCCGCAGCAGGTCGATCTGGCCCGCACGTGCGTCGCGCAGGAGAACGCCCGGCGCATTGAGATTGAACAGTGCGCCGAGTGGCTGCAGGCGTTTGCAAACGGTCAGGACCCCGACGATGCCGTGCGCGATCTGTGCGTTGGATACTTGAGACAGTTCGCAGTGTTCGGAACCGCTGCTCCGCAGTATACGCACATCCGCTCGATTTTTAAACAGGCCGGTGTCGAACTTGAACGCAGTGAATGCTTTAATGCTCTGGTTCGTCTGGGGGTCTGCACGCCTGATGAAAATCTTCTTTTTGAGCGCTATGGCGTATCGCGCACCTGGTCCGCTGATGTGCTGCAGGAAGTGGATGTGCTTGATGATGCGTCTTCCGGCAGTCGTTGTGATGTAAACAGCCTGGAGGCATGGTCGATTGATGATCCAGGCACACGTGATATTGATGACGCGATCAGCCTTGAACACGACGACGGCAACCTGTGTGTCGGCATTCACATAACCGATGTTGCTTCACAGTTGCCGCCCGGTTCTGCACTTGATCTGGAAGCCTCGCAGCGTGGTGTATCACTGTATCTGCCTGAGGGCACGACACCGATGCTGCCATCCTCTTTGTCCGAGAAGCGCCTGAGCCTGATTGCCGGAGAATTGCGGCCGGTTGTGAGTGTATTTGTTACCCTTGATGCAGCTGGTGTTGTGCGCGAACGAAGTGTGCAGCTCAGCAGTATCCGTGTGACGCGCAGACTCAGTTATCGAGACGTCGATGATGACATACGGTCGGGCGGGACGTTTCAGCATCTGTATGAGCGGTTGATGCGGGCGCGGGATACACGGTTGGCTGCCGGCGCGTCCGGCATGGTTATTCCTGAGCTGCAGATCAGGCTTGACCGCAGCAGCGAGGTCCTTTTGAGCGTGCGTGAGCGTGAAACTTCTGCTCAGGCACTGGTGGCCGAGTGTATGATATTGGCTAATCATAGCGCTGCACTTTTCCTCAAACAGCACAGCATGCCGGCACTGTATCGCACACAGAAACCGGGTCGTTTGTCTGCAGTTGCGAGTGATACTTTGCCCTTGTCTGAGCGTATGCGTCTGCGCCATGCCTTCAATCGTACGATACTTGCTACTGTGCCGAGGGTGCATGCCGGACTTGGGTTGGATTGTTATTGTTCCACGACTTCGCCGATGAGAAAATACCTTGACCTGATTATGCAGCGTCAGCTGGTGGCTGCCGTGCAGGAACAGGAACCGGTGTATACAGGCGGCCAGCTGCGGGACATTTCCGCCGCGCTGCAGCCGGTGCTGAATCGGGCGTCCTGTGTTGAAAACGAGCGCAGGCGTTACTGGCTGCTTAAAAAGATGGAGCCATTGCGGGGCCAGACTCTGCAGGCGGTCATTATCTCCCGGCGTAAAAAAAACTACACGGTGCTGCTGACTGACTTTTTACTTGAGTTGAGCGCTCAGGCCGCTGAAGGTTGCTGCTATGATCCTGGTCGTGAGGTGCAGGTACTGCTTAAGGATATTGATCCTTTTTCCGGAATTATCAATGTATGCCTGTTGCAGGATGACGCGAGGAAATCATGAGCTGTGCAGCCTGATGTTTGACACTTCAAGGCGCTGAGGGAATGCGATTGTTAATAGTGGTTGAAAGCGGCGGGGGCGAACCGTGTGTTTGCTCCCGCCGAGTGTTGTGTCATAGTAGAGATTGCTGCAGATCCTAAAAATCTTTCAACTCATCGTCATCAAAGGGAATCAGCTCTTTGGCTGAGGTATCATTGGCAGTGTTTTGTCCGGGGGCCTGCAAGGACGCTTGAGGCCTTATTTCCTCAGCGTGTATCTGTTTCTGGCTGCCTTTTTGGTCAGGTACGACGGGCAGGGGGGTCGATCGTTTTTTTGAGCCGATGACAGCAATCTCAAGGTTCTTGATGTAGGTTTTCATCTCTCCCGCTTGGGACATGAGTTCCTGGCTGGATGAGGCGGATTCTTCGGAATTGGCAGAATTTGTCTGTACGATCTGATCTATGGAGGTCATGGACTGGCTCATCTGCGAGATTCCTCGGGCCTGTTCCCTGTTTGATGCGCTGATTTCATTGACCAGCCCGACCACCTTCTGTACGTCCTTGAGGATGGCCTGCAGTGATTGGTTCGATTCCTCGGCCTGACGGGTGCCGTCCTTGATCCGGTCACTGCTGTCGCTAATCAGCTCGCTGGTGGTTCGGGCCTGTTCGGAGGTACGCTGTGCCAGATTGCGAACTTCATCGGCAACAACCGCAAAGCCCCGGCCGGCATCGCCGGCGCGGGCCGCCTCGACCGCGGCGTTAAGGGCCAGAAGATTGGTTTGGAACGCTATTTCCTCAATCGCCTTGGCGACCTTGGCGACTTCATTGCCGCTCTGGTTGATGCGCTCCATTGCCTGCACGAGGCGTGTTATTGAGTCCGCGCTTTTTTCGAGTCCGTCGCTGTTCTGCAGGGAAAGCGTACTTGCGCTCTGAGCATTGTCGGCATTTTGCTTGGCCATGGAGGACAGTTCTTCCAGAGATGCTGATGTTTCCTCAACAGACGCAGCCTGGGCTGATGCCCCCTGGGCTACCTGCTGGCTTGATTGCGCGACCTGGCGGGATGCGCTTGTGAATTGATCGGCAATCATGCCCAATGATGCTGTAATTTTTTGTATTGGCTTGGTGGCAAGTGTGGATAAAACAAAAACTATGATTGACGCAATCAGAAGTATGATACATGTGACAATGATATTCAAATTAGCCAGATACCAGACCGGGCGTTGCGCTTCAACGGCGTCTATAACAGCAGCAACAATCCAGCCCTGTTCACCGAATTGCCGGTACGAGGCAACCCGGCTGTTTCCGTTATATTCATATGAGATCTGTCCATCGGAGTTTGCCAGAATTTCTGAGCCCCACAGGGTGTTTTTCAAGCTCTGCTGCATCATCAGCGTGGTATCGGGATGGCTTATGATTAAGCCGCTGCGGTCAAATATGCAAATATAGCCCGTTTCTCCGATTTTTATTTGGCGGATAACGGCTGCGGCGAAAGCGTCCATGTCGATCATGCCGTACAGCACTCCGATAACCGGTGTTCCGGGCTGGTTTATATTCTTAATGGGAGCGGCAAGTGGAAAAATAGCCTTTCCGGTTTTCGGGCACACTCTTGTCTTGCCCATGTATATTTTCCCATTTGCTGCCTGTTGGAAAAAATCCGTCTCTATAATATTTTCTCCGGTGCGCAGGTTCTCCTTCACGATCTTTGAATGCGATGTGGTTATGACAAGTCCATTCCTATCAGCAACGGCGAGTTCTTCATAATAGGGCTTGGAATCGTTGATTTTTTTTAATTCATCCGCGATTTCCTGCACGAAAATAGCGCTGCCTGTCCCGTCGCCGGAACTCCCGGCATAGTAGAGGCCGTTGGTGATGCTGCTGCTGGCTGACCACAGCTGAATATCCCCCTTGCTGTTTCTGATCCAGGACTGGATATAATCAATTGTGGTGTCACGATTGTGGTTGAGCTGCGCGGTGATGGTCTTTTTCATCATACTCTGTGCCACAAGGTAGGATGATGTTGATGTGGCAACGGAGCCGAGTATAACCAGAGCGAGGCAGACCAGCAGGAACTGCCCTTTGAAACCGTAGCGTTTCATCATTGGAACCTTTCGCTTTGAGTATATTAGTTAAATGACTTTAAATTATTATAATTTTATTATATAAAATTAAAAAATATAGTTTCAATTGGTGTGGACTTTATCGGCATGTATGCTCAGATACATTACCTGATTATTTGAAAACTCGTATGCGCAGGGAGATGACCATGGACGTATTTGGGGCCGGTGAGCAAACCTTCGAGGCCATGCCTGTAACGCGAGATTTTCTGCTTAAAATTATTGAAGCATCCTATGACGGTATTGTAATCGCAGACATGAACGACGTGTGTCTGCATGTCAATAGTGCTATGGAGCGTATCAGCGGGTATGGCAGGGATTTTTTTATAGGGAAGCGTTTCTCTGATTATTTTGAAGTTGAAAACTGGATGGCTGAACTGAGCGATGAAAAAGTTGCCCGCGTGAATGAGACCGGCCGAATAGCCTATGAGGCAACAATGTGTCGTAGGGATGGACGTATTGTGTATCTGGAGCATGGTGTTTCACTGGTTCAGGATAATGAAGACATCTGCATTGCAACGGTCTGGATTGTACGTGATATTACCGAAAAAAAAATGGACGCCCTGGCTCTCAAACAGGCCCATGAGTATCGCAATCGTTTTTTCGCAAATCTTACACATGAATTCAGGACTCCGCTCACCCTGTGCATCGGTCCTCTTGAGAATTTGATTCAGGGGGACTTCGGCGCTCTGGGGCAGCCGGTCAGGGAACAGCTGACAACAGTTCTGAACAGCTCACGGCTTTTGCTGATGATGGTCAATCAGCTGCTTGATTTCAGCAGGCTGCAGTCGGGCACCATGAAGATATCCTGTGCGCGTATGCAGGTTAACAGCCTGCTTGCCGTGCTGCTTGATTTCTATCAGGACATACAAACACAAAACAATATCATCGTTGATTGTGCTGTTCCGGAAGATCTGCCGCCTTTGTATACAGATCCGGTCCATCTGCGCAGTATTCTTGATAACCTGATGGCGTGTGTGTTCACGGCCGCGCCGGCCGGTTCTTCGATAACTATTGCTGTTGAGCATGTGCCTTCGAGTATGCAAGGGAACGACAGTAATATAGCGGTCGAACATTCGCGCACAGGCTGCATGCATCTGAGCATTCAGGCTGGAGGCATTAGTTTCAGCGATGACCAGTGCCAGCGTCTGTTTGACGGTTTTGAGGCCATTGTAACCGGTCCGGATGCGATAAGTTTCAGCATGGCTATCCGGTTAATGCACGCGCAAGAGCTTGCAGGTGCCCTTGGGGGAAGCCTGACGGCTGAAGTTGTGTCGCAGGCCGGAACGCGTTTTGTGTTGACCGTGCCTCAGTCCGGCGCTGATGCACAGCCGGAACTGGATTTCTGTGACGATGTATCCCCGTCTTTTGCGTTCAGCATTGAACCGTCCAATCATGCACCTGAATCCGCTGAGGACTCAGGGCAGAGCAGCGGTACGCGGCCTTTGGTCATGATTGTCGAGGACAACCGGATGCTGCGAACGTACATTAGTACGATTGTGCAGCGGGAGTATGATGCTGTTGCTGTCGGTGATGGATTGGATGCCCTGAAAAAATTACAGAGTTGCACCCCTGATCTCATTCTGAGCGATATTATGCTGCCTGGAATGGACGGTTATGAACTGCTGCGTACCGTTAAGGCCAGTGAAAAGCTTCGCGTCATACCGTTTGTTTTTTTGACAGCCCGGGATGCTGTTGAGATGAAAATTGCCGGACTTGAAGAGGGCGCTGATGATTATATCGTCAAACCATTCAATGCCCAGGAACTTATGGCGCGGATTAAATCGTTGCTGCGTCTGAGGGAGTTGATGTTAAAAAACCAGGCCCAGGCCAGTCAAATCAGCCGCATGACTTCGCATCTGCAGGAAAAATACCGCTATGGTGCCATTATCGGTAAAAGCACGGCTATGCGCAGGATGTATCAGATACTGGATTCTATACGCGACAGTGAGTCGAATGTTTTAGTTACCGGGGAAACCGGCACGGGTAAGGAACTGGTTGCCAATGCAATTCACTTTAACAGCGGTCGCAGTGCCGGGCCACTTATTTCTGTCAACTGCGGAGCAATACCGCGCGAACTTATGGAGCGCGAATTTTTCGGACATATCAAGGGGGCGTATACCGGCGCAGTTGAAAACCGCAGGGGCTATTTTGCTGAAGCCAGCGGCGGCACCCTGTTTTTGGATGAAATCGGCGAGATGGACAGGGACATGCAGGTTAAGCTGCTCAGGGTGCTTGAGCGCGGCGAGATTAGTCGCGTGGGAGATCCGATGCCCCGCAAGGTTGACGTGCGGCTGGTAGCGGCAACGAATAAGGATCTACGTGCTGAAATCAGGGCTGGACGTTTCCGTGAAGATCTCTTCTATCGTATATATGTAATTCCGATTCATGTTCCGCCACTGCGTGAGCGTCAGGACGATATTCCGTTGTTGATTGAACATTTTTGTGAAAAGCTCAGAGAAAAAATGAACATAGACCTGCCCTCTATTCCAGAGCAGGACTATCAGATGCTGATCCACCATGATTACCCGGGTAATGTACGTGAACTTGAAAACCTGATTGAGCGTTCCTGCCTGTTGGGCGGGGTTTTGCAGGATTTGACCTCAGGTGGTAATGGGATTGCCGCAGCTACGGAGCCTTTCGGAACCCGTGTGCCTGCGTCTGGGTACGATGAAGTCTTCGACCATCCTGAACCCCTGAAGAGGGTCCAGAACATGGCTGCCCGTGATTTGATCATGCATACTCTCAGGCTGTGCGGCAACAACCATGCCGAGGCCGCCAAGAGGTTGGGGATCGCGCGCTCATCGCTGTATCGTAAAATCAATGAGTTTGAATCAGGAGGGTAAGCTGTAAAAAAGTGGGTCGCATTAGTGGAGATGACGGTATGAAGTGTGTTTTCGTTAACTCCTGCTCCGGTTCTGAGCACTGTTGTAGTCTGTCCGGGGTAAGCCCCTTTTATTTCTCTTGATGAGGATGGTTGTTGTTGCCGTGGTATGCCCTGATTAGCGTGCCTGCTCGTATATGCGAATGCTGTTGCGGGCCGTGCCGATAAGCTTTGGAAAGCTGACTGTTAAAACGAGTAGTTCCTGGGCGCCATCGCCATCAATGTCAGTTACAAGAAAATCGGAAATATAGCCTTCCATTACCTGGCTTGTCCAGTTCTGGGTAAGGCTTGTACCGTCCCAGGTCAGGCACAGCATTTCACCACGGTTGTAGGTGGTCAGCGCGCCCAGCAGGCCGCTTCTTTTTTTGGTATTTCGCGGTACCAGTATGTCCGGTCTGCGGTCACTGTTGAGATCACCGCAGTATACCCGCTGGGGAATAGGCTCGCTTGTGCCCGTGTTATCACCGACCAGGGTGCGTTCAAATGTGTTGGGCTCCCCTCCGAATCCTTCCGGGTCTTTCCACAGGATTCTGCCGGTACTTGTAAAAACAAATAGCTTGAAGTCAAGGCTGAAAATCCCCTTGGAAAAAGCAATGAATTCTCCTGGCGGCTGACCGTTGATGTCGTGGCGACTGGAACTAAACGGGGAAATGCCGCCCGGTAGCGAACATTCGCCGGCCAGTACCGGTTTGCCGTCTTTTAATATGATCTTGAATGCTGTGCCAAAAAAGGGATTAAAGCTGCCTAGTTCCATCCCCAGCAGCATGGTGCTGCCGTCCTTTTCAGGGTAGGTGCTGAAAAACCATGGTAGCTGTTCGGCAGTGCGCTCGTATGTTTCATCCGTGTATTCGACCACGAAGGAATTGGGCCTGTCATTGGCGTAAGAATTGATGTAGATCTCTGCGCGACCATTGTTGTTCAGATCGAAAGTGTCAATTTGTACAATCGCCTCATCGGTTTTGCTCGCTACAGTTTCTGTGTGGACCAGTTCTTCTGGGTTCAGAGTGTATACCTTTACATCGAGCTGATCGGAAAGCAGCAGCGAGATATTCCCTTGGCCGGTCAGGTCGGCTGCAGCCATGGAGCGAAAAGGGCTGTGCATGATGATGTATTCCCGGGACGGCTCAGGATTAAAAACAGGGGGAGCCGGCGTCAGGACTACGACAGGTGCGGGTTTGGCCGGTTGTGCCTGAACGGGCGGTGCTGCATAGGGTGCAGGGGCGTTAACAGTTGTCGGTGCGGCCGGTATGCTCTGCTCCTGTGCTTTACCGTAGAGAATGCGCCGCTGTATGTCAGTGGCGAATACTTGAACTTCTTCAATTAAATTATCAAGCCCCATGCAGTTTACCGAAAGCGGTGTTGAGTCTTCCGGTTTAGCGGCATCATACAGGAGTGCGTCAATACTGATGGCATCTCCGAATTTCGTAAGGCTGCCGGTCAGCAGATAGTCCACCGCAAGCGAGCGTGTAAGCTGAGCTTTTTTGTCAAGACTGTAGTTAGCCTGCGGCGGGCTGAGTGCCCGGCGTACTGCGCTGTTATCCACCACGGCTATTTTGCCCGGCAGGCTGATGCGCGGGGGCAGCAGCGATCTGAGACCGGTTTGAAGATACCCCAGGTCTTCTTTGGAGTTGATTTTAAAAACGCTGACAGCAATCCGTGTTTCTTTGGCAGCGGCAGAGCCGGTGAAAATCAAGAGCAGCAGCATTGAAAACAGTGTGTGCATGCATGTTTTTTTTGTCATCTTTTTTTCTCGATCTATGTTTGTCTATTCAAGATTTTACAAGCCCGTAGCGTATCAGGTATCTCGTCTTATCAAGACTTCTTCCCCGGTTCTGTACGACGGCGTGTAGGGTATTTCTACGCATGTGTGTGGATGTATGCGCGCTCCGGCGCGACTTTTGCATGCCGTGTGAGCAGTATACCGTATATGCGGCATGTGATGCCATATTTTTTTTTGCACCGTGTTTAATCAGTATGTGTCGGACCATTTGACTCATCGATATTGACTTGTGCTGAAAATAACTTTATACTTGTACGCTTTTAAAAAATTGATCAGGATAGAGTAACCATTCAAAGGAAACGCTGATGAAGTTCACCGGAGTGTATACTGCGCTGATTACACCGTTCTCAAATAGTGGTGATGTTGATGAAGATGCGCTTAAGCGTCTGATTGATTTTCAGCTCACCAGCGGGGTCGACGGCCTGATCCCCTGCGGCACGACCGGTGAGAGTCCCACGCTCAGCCACGATGAACATGATCGTGTTATTGAACTGACGGTAGACTTTGTAAAGGGCCAGGTGCCTGTGGTTGCCGGAACGGGCAGTAATTCCACAGCCGAGGCAATTCGTTTAACCCGGCATGCGCGCCAGGCAGGAGCTGACGGTGTACTGTTGGTCAATCCTTACTATAACAAGCCGACCCAGCAGGGGATGTATCTTCATTTTAAGGCAATAGCTGATGCTGTGGATATCTCCTGCATGCTGTACAACATTAAGGGGCGCACGGCCGTGAACCTGGAAACTGATACGCTAGTACGGTTGACAGGCGATTGTGCCAATATCATAGCTATGAAAGAGGCCTCCGGTGACCTTGAACAGATGAAGGATGTGATCGCGAGGCGCAGGTCTGATTTTTGCGTGCTTTCAGGCGATGACACTATGGCCCTGCCCCTGATTGAAGCCGGCGGACACGGGGTTGTATCGGTGGCATCAAACCTGGTGCCCGATCGGATGGTCGCAATGATTCACGCGGCTCTTCAGGGTGACTTTGAGCGGGCCCGGGCCCTGGAGGCGGAGTTGGATCCGCTGTTTCAGGTTGAATTTATAGAGACGAACCCGATTCCTATAAAAACCGCGCTTGCCCTGCAGGGTATGTGCGCGGAGGTTTTCCGGTTGCCTCTGTGTGAACTTGAAAAGGAAGAGCATCGCAGCGAGCTTGTGCGGGTGTTGCGCGGAATGAACATTATTACTTAGAAAACAGGAGATACTGGTATGGCTTTGCGAGTGGCAATATTCGGCGCGACCGGGATGGTCGGCCGTGAATTGATCAGGGTACTGCACAAACGCGAATTTCCGTTTGTATCGTTGAGGGTTTTTGCCTCCGAGCGCTCCGCAGGAAAGCAGCTTGAGACACCCTGGGGCGTTAAAACGATTGAGTTGGCCGATACGGCCGATTTTACCGAGTTTGATTTGGCCTTTTTCGCTATAGGCGGAGGCTGGCCAAAGCAGTTTGCACCTCGGGCCGTAGCGGCCGGCTGCACGGTAATCGATAATTCCTCAACTTTTCGTTATGATGACAGCGTGCCCCTGGTTATTCCCGAGATCAACCCTGATGCGATTGGGGACTCCAAACTGATTGCCAATCCTAACTGCACAACTGCGATCGCCGCGATTCCGTTGTGGCACATTTATACCCGCTATGGTCTGCAGAAGGTGATTATTTCAACCTATCAGGCTACCAGCGGTGCCGGTAACGGCGGCATGGCCGAACTTGAGCAGGCAACCCGCAGCGCACTGGCCGGTGAGGAACCGGTCTGTTCTGTGTTTAAATATCCGATTGCGTTTAACCTGATTCCGCATATTGACTCGTTTCAGGACAACCAGTACACCCGTGAAGAGATGAAGGTTGTGTGGGAGACCCGGAAGATTTTCGGCGATCAAGCTTTGCCAATTTCCTGCACGTGTGTTCGCATACCGACTATGCGCGCTCATGCCGAGAGCATGGTGGTTGAGACGCGTGATCCGGTTGATCCTGCAGAGGTCCGCGAGCTCTTCAGTGATATTCCCGGCATTGTTGTTAAGGATGATGTCGATAACTTCGTGTACCCCATGCCGCTAACCGCCAGCGAACAGTTTGATGTTGAGGTTGGTCGCATTCGCCGCAGTCTGATTTTTGGTGAGCAGGGTCTTGAGTTTTTTGTCTGCGGTGACCAGATTTTGAAGGGCGCAGCTTTGAATGCGGTTCAAATCGGTGAACTGATGCTGAAAAAAAACTGAGCATTGCCTGAGGCCGTCGTTGTTCAGGCACCTGCGTCAGCAGAAGCGCGCCATATGACGGTATCGCCATGATCCGGCTTGTATGTCATCTCAAGCATATGCCTGTAAGGGTTGCTGTGCCTGTATTGAGATATCACCTTTTGGTAGTGCTTGTGATGGCCGGTATGTGCGCCTGTGCAGCCCCGCAGTATGATCGGGGCCGTCCAATAGACCCTGCCGCTTATGCCGTCATGCCCCCCACTCAGCGGCCTTATAATGTATTTGGTGTCTGGTATTATCCCATCCCCAGTGCTCTTGGTTTTGTCGAGGAAGGTCGTGCCAGCTGGTATGGCCCCGGATTTCACGGCAAGCAGACTTCCAACGGTGAGTCTTATGACATGCATGCCTTGACTGCTGCGCATAAGACCCTGCCGCTTGGGACGCTGGTCAAGGTTGTGCGTACCGATAACGGTAAAAGCGTTGTCGTGCGCCTCAATGATCGTGGTCCGTTTGTTGCCGGCCGGATTATTGATCTCAGCTACAGTGCGGCGCACGCGCTTGACATGGTCGGTTCTGGTACGGCGCCGGTGCGTATCGAAGCATTGCAGCGCGCTGCTGAAAAGAAGCAGGACGAGCTAACATCCCGGACATCCGAGCCCATACCTGATGCTCGATTAAGCACCTTTACCATATCCGTTGGAGACTATCCTGCCGGTAAAGATGCTGATATTGTCGGGGAGCGTTTCGCAGGTGAGGGTCACGACGTGCTTATTCTGCGGGTTGATACTGCGGACGGTATGCGTTACCGGGTATGTGTCGGAAGATACCCCGACCTGATTGAGGCCCAGATCAGCGCCGCGCATTTGCGCGCAACCGGTTATGAACAAGCATGCGTTATAAGCTTTGATCAGGAGTAAATAGGCTGGTAGTAACAGTAGTAATGAGAGGAGTTGACGAGCTCGTTGCCGTAGCTGGCGCGCTGTGTTGAGGCTGCGTGGAAACGGTGTTTGATTTGTTTGTATGTCCGGATTGCCTGATATGGGGGCAATTTGGGAAATATGATTGTTCGTAAATAAGGAGATACCATGAAAAAAACACTGTTTCTGGCTGTAGCGCTGCTGATATCTGTATCTGTTTCCTCAGTCCATGCTGAAGAGCAACCGTGGCTGCAGGGCGGCCCTGATTATCTTTACGTGAAGCCTCTGAGAAAGCCTCAGCACCATGGGGTTTTTGATAAAGGTATGAAGTGCCTTGACTGTCACAGTTATGACGGTGTGGACGCCTACACCTCCGCAACCATGGCTTTGAAAAAGACCGTCAAGGGTCGTGCCCCGCGTGACATGGTACGGCAGGCGATTCTGGCCGCGTTGCGCGGTAAGGGAGACAATCGTGAGGTTTATGTCATGGCTACTTCTTTCGATAACAAGCCGCTGGCGACCGTTATTGAGTTTGTTATTGACCCCGAAACTATGAATCTGTATGCTATGTCTGAAAAACAGACGGAAAAGTTGTTCCATATAGCCTCTAATCCGAATGCCTCTTTGGCCTATGTTAAACATCGAGATGATTATGATTACTTCAGTGGCGCCCTGGGGGTTCAGATTGTGGGAAAGGCTGTGCAGTTTAAGGGTACTGACCCGGATTTTGATGCTGCTGCCAGGATATATATCCCGACTCTGCCTTTGCCGCAGCCCAATGCGATGATACCCCAGCCTCCGTCTGTCGATACCCTGATTGAGGCGGTCAGGTCTAACAAGATCATCACAAAGATTATTCCGGAGCGTATCTCCATTTTAAATCGTGAATTCAAGGAGAAGGGCTATCATGCCATGCAAATATGGATGCCGCACGAGACTGGCTTGAAAACACGCACAGGCAACGAGTAGCAGGGGACGCCAATGATCAGCGGGGCGGTTCCTCAGGCTGAGGACGACTGTTGCAGGTGCTCATACAGCTGCGCTATAATGGCGGGTATATCCGTGAAGTTGTCGGTGCAATGGTCCGGGTTGGCCGGGAGCAGTTTTTCCGGCGGTTGAAATCCGGCTGAATAGGCAATAGTGGTTGCCCCGATTGCCTGCCCGCAGCGAATGTCGCTTACGGTATCGCCGATAATGACAATCCGGCGCGGGTCAGTTGCCTCGTCTTTTTTTGTGATAATATCCAGAGCCTTCCGGGCCAGATCGTTGCGATCCTCGGAAACATCTCCGTATACACCCCAGCCAAAGTAGTTCCACAGGGATGCATGCTCAAGCTTTAAACGGGCACCCTGTTCAAGGTTGCCGGTCAGCAGGGCCAGCTCCAGATTTGGATCGCGACTGAATAACTGTAGTATATGTTCGGCATGGGGATACACAAAAAAGTTTTTTGCTCCTGTAAGGTTTTCCCCCAGCAATTTAATATAGCATGCGTACATTGTGAGGGCTTTTTGGCCAGCGTTGTTTTGAATATCTGCGCGACGGATGAGATCATGAATAATATGCCGGTCGGTTTTTCCTGCAAAAGAGCAGCCTTCAAGCAGGCGTTCATCGCCAAGACACTGTGCAGCCGCGTTTTTCATCGCGCGCAGGCCGGCCCCGCCGGTATTGATCAGGGTGCCGTCAATATCAAAAAGAAGATATAGTTTCATGGTGCAGAATTGTGCCGCAAGCGGCGCTGTTTAATGTTGGTCAGCAGATTTGTTGTGTGTTGTTTTTGTTATCCCGATATTTTTACTGCATTAGGCCGGCTGAGTCAAAGTTTTTCTTGCTGGACTGTCATGCGCGTGCGTGCTGAGTGTTTGAAATCGGGCACATGGCGATTAATCTTGACAAAAAAACTGCTGCCATTATGATATCCTGATTAAAATGCAGTAACAGGCTAAAGCGACAGAATTACCATATATTCGACGTCTGTCGGGCAGTCGGAAAGTTGCAACGAAGGGATTAGCATGGGAAAAAGAGTTTTTAATTCCCCAAAAATGCCACGGGTAAGCAGGGGACATGCGGGGAAAATATTTGACGGCCTCAGGGAGGCGAAGCTCGGGACAGAGAAAAATCCCGCGCTGGTTACTGTGACCACTGCCGAGCGTGAAACCGAGATCATGGCCGTTTGTGCTGAGAGCGGCTGGGTGTGCTCGATAACGGTCGACCCTGATAAATCCGAAGATATCAGTGAATATGAACGGCTGCTGAGTCCTCTCCGGCCTGTTGTCAGCGACAATCGGCCGGGACGTAACGAGGCCTGTCCGTGCGGCAGCGGAAAGAAGTATAAAAAGTGTTGTGCATCCTGATGGCGGGTGCACAACAACAGGAGCGTTTTAGCAGCTGTGCTTCTGCATGTATGCTATGCGCTGCTGCGTTGTATAGTAACGGGGGTTGCGGAAATATATGGCTTCGGTAAGGAAAAAGAAAAAAGCCGCTAAAGCGTCACGCATGCATCCGGGCAGGGAGGCTTCCGGCATTGTTCTGCTCGGGCTTGCTTTTTTTATCGGATGCTGTCTCTTCAGCTATCATCCTGATGACCCGTCTTTTAACTTACAGTACAGCGCGCGTCCTGATCTTATTCATAACCTTGGTGGCCTGATCGGAGCCTACTGTGCAGGGTTTCTGTTTGAATTCCTGTTGGGGCTTGGTGCGTTTATTGTACCGGTCGTTATGCTGTGGCTGGCCTACAAGCTGCTTTTTCGGCCCTGTTTTGATCGCTGGTTCTGGTTCCGTACTGCTCTGTGCCTGGTGCTGTTCATTAGCATTGAGGTGTTTTTAAGCCTGCTATTCGGCGAGCTTGCACTGGAGCGTTACCGCTTTAATGCAGGCGGTGCGCTTGGCGGGTTGCTGGCCCGTTTTCTGGACAGCACGATAGGACTTGTGGGCGCGTATTTGTTATTAGTGCTGCTGGGCCTGATTGATATCATGATTTTGACTCGCGTATCCTTTGTAGTTCTTTCCGGTAGAATAGTAGACGGGTTGCGGGAGCGGGTGATGCAGCCTTTTGTTGACATGATGGCGCGTCTTCGCGATCGGCGTGCAGCCAAGGCTGCATCTGCACGGCAGGCCCGTTCAACCACCGCGCCCGGCATTGCGGAGGTGCCCGCGCCTTTGGTTGATGTGCCTGTCCCGGAGGATGAGCCTCCGGAAGATTGCAGCGTACCGGATGACATCCCGATTCATGTGTATCTTGAAAAGGAGCACGAGAAGAATACCCCAAATAAGCAGGACGCGGAAGGCTTTGCGCCTAAACAGCCGGCATCATATGAGTCCTATATGCTGCCGTCACTTGACCTTCTCGATGTAGTAGATGATTCCGGTATTGAGTTTGACCGTGAGCGCTTGCGCGATGACGCCGAAGTGCTCCTGCAGAAGCTCGCGGACTTTGGCGTTCGCGGCCGCGTGGTTGAAATCGGTCCGGGGCCGGTGATCACCCGATTTGAATTTGAGCCTGCATCCGGGGTTAAACTTAACAAGATTGTGAATTTGGCCGATGATCTGGCCCTGGCCCTGAAGGCCCATAGTGTTCGTATTGCACCCATTCCGGGCAAATCGGTCGTGGGTATTGAGCTTCCTAACAAAAAACGCAAAACTGTTTCTTTTCGGGAGATCGTGGCGCGTGATGAATTTTTACAGTCCCGGTCGCTTCTGACCATCGGACTGGGTAAGGATATCGGCGGCGGCACGGTTATCAATGATCTGGCGCGTATGCCCCATCTTCTGGTTGCGGGAACGACCGGATCGGGTAAGAGTGTTTTTGTGAACACGGTGATTTGCAGTATTCTGTTCAAGGCTACGCCTGCCCAGGTGCGTTTTTTAATGATTGATCCCAAGCGGCTGGAGCTGTTTCCTTATAACGGCATTCCGCATCTTTTGCATCCTGTCGTAGTTAATCCCAAAAAAGCCGCGGTCGCCTTGCAGTGGGCTGTTGAGGAAATGGAGCGTCGGTATCGCATTCTGGCAGAAAAAGGAACCCGTGATATCGTGCAGTATAATAAAAAAATTGAGCGTGAGCGCGAAGCGTGGGAACCCGGCAGCACAGAGGAAGAGCCGCCGGCGCTGATGCCTTTTATTGTGGTTGTGATTGATGAGCTTGCAGACCTGATGATGATAGCAGCCCGTGATGTTGAGCAGTTTATCGCACGGCTGGCTCAAATGGCGCGCGCCTCGGGTATTCATTTGCTGATTGCCACCCAGCGCCCGTCGGTAGACATCCTTACCGGCGTGATTAAGGCCAATTTTCCCAGCCGGATTTCATTTAACGTTTCATCCAAGGTTGACTCGCGCACTATCCTTGACAAGATGGGTGCTGAAAAGCTGCTCGGCATGGGGGACATGCTTTTCATTCCGCCCGGCACCTCGCGTCTGCAGCGCATTCACGGCGCTTTTATCTCCGAGCAGGAGATAACCCGGGTGACCGAGTTTATTAAGGATCAGGCACAGCCGTCCTACGATGAAACAATTCTAGCCGCCCGTGCGGGAGAATCTGCGGTTGAAGAAGAGGACGATTATGACGAACTCTATGACAAGGCGGTGGCACTGGTCACTGAAACGCGGCAGGCCTCCATATCCAACCTGCAGCGACGTATGCGGATAGGATATAATCGGGCCGCTCGCATGATAGAGCGCATGGAGCGTGACGGTGTGGTTGGTCAGAGTGACGGTGCTAAGCCGCGCGAGGTGCTGGTTAATAAACTCTAGCAGGCTATTGAAAAACATCCGTCTGCTTCGTTGCGCTCATCTCTATACTGCGGCGTACGCAAAAGTACGCCTCATTCCTCATGATGTCGCGCGCCTTGCATCAGGATATTTTTGAATAGCCTGTAAATGATTATTTTTTCAATAACCTTGATAGTAATACCTGTCGAATGCCTGCAGGAAAGGAATTGCTTATGAAGCCGGGGATTGCTGCGATAATAGTTGTGCTTGTGGCCTTGCTACCGCTGAATGCTGCCGGGGATAGTGGTGGCGTTGAGCAGGATGTCAAAAAGCTTGAGCAGGCCTATGAATCGCTGCAGGACATGCAGGCCGTTTTTCAGCAGGAGACCAGGTCGGGAGCTATCGCGGTCGTGCAGCAGGCCGTAGGCCGGGTCTACTTCAAAAAAGGCGGCAAGATGCTCTGGCATTATGAAACGCCGGAGGAACAGCTTATTGTCCTGGATGGCAAAACGCTGTGGATTTATCAGCCAGTCGAGAAACAGGCGATGAAAAATAATTTTTCCATAATTCCGCAGCATATTGTTGCTGATTTGTTTCGCGGGAAGATGGATGTTCTGGATAAATTTACGGTCATTCCTGTTCCGCGCGGAACTAATGACACAAGCGATCTGGTCGTGCTTGAGCTTGTGCCGATTGAGTCTGACCCGACAGTGCGCAAGCTTGTTCTGTGGCTTGACCCGACAAGCTATCTGGTGCGGAAAACGTTACTGACTGATGGATTCGGTAATCTTACCGAGTTGACATTTCAGGAAATCAAAGTTGATCAGGGTTTATCCGATTCGGTGTTTGCATTTACTCCACCGAGCGATGTTGATGTTTTCGAACCGCCGAAACTGTAGCGTTGTATGCCCTGATTTTCGGGCCTGATTGTCTGTCCGGTGCGTGCGCTACCTGCAAGCTGGCGCCGGCCGGTTTTTCCTTGAGCTGCCGGGTCGCATCCATTAATCTGATAGACGAATGTTGAATATCCCTCACGCCGTATGTCCATAGCTGGTTCCGCATTTTTTAGTGAGAAAACATCGGGTCGCGCTCTTTTAGACGCGCTGAACCAGGGTGAGTCGTCTCTGTACGCATCCGGTATTCGGGGTTCGGCAGCCGCTCTAACCGCATCACTGCTGTTTGATGCACTTAAACGTTCGATCTGCATTATTTCCCCTACGCGGGATGACGCGCTTGAGCTGTATGCTGAGCTGCTTTTTTTTCGCAACCAAGGGGATACTCCCGATAGCGATGTATGTTTTTTCCCCCCGCCCGATACCCGTCCCTATGAGCAGGTTCTGGTTCACTGTGATGTGAGTGCCCGGCGTCTGTGGACGCTTTATCAACTGTGTGCTTCAAACAAACCGTTGATTACGGTTACCTGCGCGCGGGCTATGCTTCAGCGAGTCGTGCCCCCGGAGATTTTGATTGATGCCTGTTGTGACATTGCGGTTGGCGATACGATTGACCGCGATGCCCTGCTTCATACATTGATTGCATGTGGATATACGCGCGTCAACCTTGCCGAGGATCGCGGGGATATAAGTGTCCGCGGTGAAATCCTTGATATCTTTCCGCCCGGTTACGTCTGTCCTGTACGTATTGATTTGTTTGGCGATATGGTGGAAACAATACGCCTGTTTGATCCACAGACCCAGCGTTCGCATACTGATCTTGTCTGCGTGCATATCGTTCCGGTGCGTGAGTTGATTCTCAGCACTGAGGTTCAACAGGGATTGCCCGCGCGTGTTTCCGAAAATCCTGATGCGTTTGCCGGTTCGAGACGGCAGGCTTTTGTTGAAAATTTGCAGAGCGGGTTTCTGCCGGCGGGTTCGGATTACTGTTTGTCGCTGGTGTACGCGCATACCGCTGCGTTGACTGACTATTTGCCGCAGGACAGTCTGGCGATCTGGTGCGATCCTGATGAGGCCGGTCGGCAGATTGTTGCTCTTGAGCAGGATGTGTGTGCCGGTTTTCAGGCGGCCAGCGAAGAGCGCCGGGCTGCATCCGAGCCGGCCGAGGTGTTTCTGCCCTTTACAGACCCGCTCGACGCGCGTGTCTGCAGCCAAACTCTTTTTTTTGAAAGCTGGACAGCCCGGCGCACGTTGCAGCAGGTTCTTTTTGCAACCCAGGCCAATGATGATATCAGGCAGGAACTGCTTGCCGTTGACAGCAGTGATGGGGTGTTAACAGCGCTGACAGTTCGTATTGAGGATTGGCTTGAGGATGGGTATCGCGTTTTGGCGGCATGTCAAACCATAAGCCAGTGCGAGCGTCTCTCTGGTCTGTTCGCAGATTACGGGTTGAAAGCCGAGTGTGTTCCTGATATGTCGTGCGCCGATTTGCTGGAGCGGCCCTTGCCGGGAGCAGTTGAAATCTTTACCGGCGCAATTGCGCGCGGGTTTCGCACTGATGCGGGACGCTTTGTGCTGCTGACGGATCAGGAAATCTTTGGTGAAAAGAAACACCGCGCGCGTAGCGCACGCTTGCGATCAGGAACCGTACTGTCTGATTTTAGTGATCTGAAACCCGGCGACTACATCGTGCATCGCGATAACGGTATCGGGATATACCGTGGGCTTGAAACACTTGATGCCGGCGGTGTGCGTGCCGATTATCTACGCCTGGAATACCTGGATGGTGACCGCCTGTTTCTGCCTGTTGATCGCATTACGCTTATCAATAAATATGAGTGTGCCGAGGACGCTCCTCCAAAGCTGGACAGGCTTGGCGGCACGGGCTGGCAGCGAACCAAGCGTAAGGTCAAGGAGTCGGTCGAGAAAATTGCCCATGAGCTGATTGAACTGTATTCTGCGCGCAAGGTTTACCGCGGTCATGCCTTCGCGCCGCCCGATCACTATTACCGTGAGTTTGAGGCATCGTTTCCATTTGAGGAAACCCCCGATCAGGCCTCCGCCATACAGGATGTGATGCAGGATATGTCGTCCGAGCTTCCGATGGACCGGCTTGTCTGCGGTGATGTCGGTTACGGGAAAACCGAAGTGGCCCTTCGGGCCGCTTTTCGTGCGGCCATGGAAGGGAAGCAGACGGCTTTGTTTGTGCCAACGACGATACTTGCCCAGCAGCATTATCAAACTTTTTGTGAGCGCCTTGCTCCCTATCCTGTGAAGGTTGATATTATCAGCCGGTTTCGCAGTCCGAAGGATCAACGCCGTATTATTGCTGAGCTGGGACAGGGCGCAATTGATATTATTATCGGCACACACAGGCTTGTCAGCCGGGATGTTGTGTTTAAGGATCTGGGATTGCTTGTGATTGACGAGGAACATCGTTTCGGAGTCAAGCAAAAGGAAAAAATTAAGCATCTCAAACGTATGGTTGACGTTCTGACTTTGACAGCGACCCCTATTCCACGCACCCTGCAGTTGTCCCTGTTCGGTGTGCGCGACTTTTCAACCATTGAAACACCCCCGCAGGACCGGATGTCTATCAGAACCGTTATCGCCCATTTTGACGAAGGGCTTATCCGGGAGGCGATTATGCGGGAGCTCAAACGGGGGGGGCAGGTTTTCTTTGTGCATGACCGGGTACGCTCCATAGAATCAATGGCAACCTACCTGCGCCGCCTGGTACCGGAAATGCAACTGGGAATCGCGCATGGTCAAATGAACGAGCATGAACTTGAGTCGGTCATGCTGCGTTTTGTGCGCGGGGAGATCAATGTCCTGCTGTGTACTACGATTATCGAATCCGGCCTTGATTTTCCCAGCGCAAATACAATCATTATCAATAATGCTCATCGTTTGGGACTGGCGCAGATGTATCAGCTGCGTGGTCGGGTTGGTCGCGGAAAGGTGCGGGCCTATGCTTGTATGCTGGTACCGGGAACAAGCATTGTTAGCCCGGAGGCAGCCAAGCGGTTGGAAGCGCTCTGCGAATTTAGTGAACTTGGCTGCGGGTACCGGCTGGCGACCCGCGATTTGCAAATTCGGGGGGCCGGAAACATCGTGGGACACGCGCAGTCGGGCCACATGGCAGCTGTGGGCATGGACATGTATCTTGAGCTGCTCGCCGAGACTATCGCAGAGTTTAAAGGCGATGAGACGCGTCCAAAAATCGATCCGGAAGTTAACCTGCAGCTTCAGGCTTATATCCCGGAGGAGTATGTTCCGGACGTGAATCAGCGGCTGGTCCTGTATCGCCGCATAGCTTCAGCGCTCACTGATGATGACTCCCGCGAGATTGAAGATGAAATGCGCGATCGTTACGGCGTACTGCCGGAGCAGGTCGAGCTGCTGCTGGATGTCTCACGCCTGAAAACCGTGCTGCGTGATCTGCTGATTACGGCGGTTGATTGTTATAAGGGCTGCCTGGTATTTAGTTTTCATGAAGATGCTTTCGAGCAGCTTGACCATATTGTGAAGATTGTAAGCGCCGATCCCGGGCGTTTCAAGTTTACCCCGGAGCATAAACTGCATGTCGGGATTGTCCCTGATGCCGACTTGCTGGTAGAGGTCCGTGTTGTACTGAAGCATTTGCAATGTCGTGATTAACGGGGTATACTTTTTAATTGTCATACGTGATATGGGATGAGATATTATTCTTGTAACAGGTGAATATATGCTGAGAGCTATTTCTATTTTTTGTTTGTTCGGGGTGCTGCTTGCGCCGCTACAGGCTAATGCCGCTGAGACGTTTGACCGGATTGTGGCCATTGTCAATGACGAGATCATAACGCAGACTGAATTCAACAGGTATCTTGTGCTTGTTATGTTCGGCGTTGAGCAAAAACAGGAACCTGATCGGGAAACACAAATGCAACTTCTTGAGCAGTCCGTCGAGAAGAAATTGCTTATGCAGGAGGCAAAACGGTTGAACGTTACGGCGAGTGAGCAGGATGTTGATCAGGCGATGCAGTCTATGATTGTTCGAAACAATATGAGTTTGAAAGAGTTTAAGCAGAAGCTTGAGACTGCCGGCCTTATGATTGAGGATATTCGCACTGCCATGCGCGCAGAGTTGACCACCTCAGAGTTGATCGGGCGCGAGGTTCATTCCAAGGTTATTATCAGTGATGCTGAAATGGAGAAGTATTATGCTGATAATATTGCGCCCAATGAGCAACAGGGTGCGCGCGTGCGTTTGAGCCAGATCCTGCTGCTGGTCAAGGAAGATTTCACTGATGAGCAGGTCGGCGCATTGGAGGCCCGGGCTGAATCGCTGCGCGCTCAGCTTGAAGCAGGCGCTTCCTTTGGGCAGATGGCGTCCACGTATTCCCAGTGGCCCTCAGACCCCGGTGACGGTGATCTGGGGTTCTTTTACAAGAATCAGCTGCTGCCGGAGGTTGAAAAGGTTGCGTTTAGTTTGCCTGTGGATGCAGTGAGCCCCGTGATCAAGTCTCCGATCGGTTTTCATATTATCAAGATTACGTTTCATGATTCGGGTGAGGCCCCCCCCAGTTGGAGAACGCATGAGCGGGATATCAGGCGTGCCCTGTATGGTAAGGCTTTTGAAAAAGTGTATCAAAAGTGGTATTCGGATCTGCGCGAGAGATCACACACTGAGATAATGTTTTAACCAATAGGCCACAGTGCTCTGTGCGCATCAAAAAAAATTCTTATCTGCATGATGATTCGGTAACAGTGTGTAACGTAGGGATTGGATTCCTATTCGCACAGGCCCGCTTGCCGGACTCAAGTTCTTTTCTTCCGCATACACTGTTTTATAAACATTAGATGTTATAATTAAAGCAATTTAAAAAAATATACGCCAAGTGCCTGGTAGGGCGAAGAATCAAGCAAACTACAGGAACATATGGACATGTTGACATGAAACAGATTGCTGCTGTTATTGAAATGCTGCAGAAGGTTTTGCCCGGGCAGGTTGTGATTGATCCTGACGTGCTTGAGAGTTATGCCCGCGATGAGACCATTGATCTTGTTGCACTGCCCGATTGTGTCGTGCGTGCGCAGTCAGCACAGGATGTTGCTGCGGTTTTGAAAATCTGCAACGAGAATGATGTTCCGGTAACGCCGCGGGGGGCTGGTACCGGAGTGACCGGCGGAGCAGTTGCGGTTGACGGCGGTATTGTGCTGTCAATGGAGAAGTTGAACCGGATCATTGAAATCGACGCGCGTAACCTGATAGCGGTGGTGGAACCCGGAGCCATCACCGCCGACATTCAAAAGGCCGCCAAACAGCATCAGCTTTTCTATCCGCCGGATCCTGCCAGCCTTGATACCTGTTCAATCGGAGGCAATGTCGCTGAAAATGCTGGCGGGCCCCGTGCGGTAAAGTATGGCATAACCGGTCATTATGTAACTGGCCTTGAGTTTGTTCTGGCTGATGGCAGCATTATTGCCAGTGGTGGTAAATACGTTAAAAACGCGACCGGCTATAATATCTGCGGCATTCTGACCGGTTCGGAAGGCACCCTGGCCGTTATTACAAAAATTTATTTGCGGCTTGTCCCCGCTCCGGCCTGCAGTGTTGACCTGTTGCTGCCGTTTGTCGATCTGGATGCTGCGGTTGCCGCGGTGAGTTCGCTTTTACAAAACGGCATAATTCCGGCGACAATAGAATTTATGGAGCAGGATGCTATTCGCTTTGTTGCAGCGCATCTGGGCCAGGGCATGCCCTGCGCTGATGCCGGGGCGCATCTTTTGCTGCAGGTTGAAGGATCGTCACAGCAGGCCTGCCATGAAACCCTTGAGGCAATTGCGGTTGCCTGCGGTATAGAAGGTGCCGACGTTTTTGTCGCCCAGACCGCTTTGCAGCAGGAAAGTCTCTGGAAGGGCCGGCGTTCAATCCGTGAGGCTCTGCGGGAGGAAAGCCCGGTGTTGCTGGCCGAGGATTGTGTTGTGCCTCGGGGCGAGATTGCGGAATTTTTGAAACATCTAAAAGAGTATCTGCGCACCCGATCACTGCGATCAGTCATGTTTGGTCATGCTGGCGACGGTAACGTTCACATCGATGTGCTGAAGGACAGCATGCCTACCGATCAGTGGAAGGCCATGCTTCCAGAGTTAAAACGTGAGATATATCGTCAGGCAATTGCCCACGGGGGAACCATTACCGGCGAGCACGGTATTGGTTGTATCCGGCGAGAGTATCTCGGCATGGCCAAGAGCCTTGAGGAAATAGAGCTCTACCGTCGCATTAAACATGCTTTTGATCCTCGCGGAACGCTTAACCCTGGAAAGATTTTTTGACAGATTGTGGTTTGCTGTTGATGAGCTTAAGTTGCGGCACCTGATTTTATAGGTTATTATATTTGAAATAGCCTCTAGAGGAGAACAGGTTTGCGAGCATGAGAGTAAATATAATTACAAAGGTTGCAGCATGTGTCTGTATGGCGATCATCGCATTGTCGAGCCCTGTGCTGAGCCAGGACATGCAGCGGGCCTATACTGATGCTGAGCTGGCCGGGGTGCGCGAGTGGGAGAAAGCCTGGGCCGGGAAAAAGATAGACATAACCAATGTTGACCAGGTTGCCCAGTTCCTGCCGGACGCACTGGTCGGTATCATAAAAAACCCTGATACGTGGGGCGCCCCTCCCGAAGGTTCTTATTTTACAATCAAGCCGTATGAGTTCATTCCGGAAACCCCCGGTTTCATCGCTGCCAGCCAGGCGAATGCTGGCAAGGCTCAGCTTGCCCCGGACGGAACTATCGCAAACCTTGGAGAACTTGCCGGCCGTCTGTTCATGAATCCCGGTCAGGATGCCATGAAAATAGCCTGGAACTTTGAAATGCAGAACCGGGGCGATACCTACCATTATCGCAGGCATTCTCCGAATATTAACCCAAAAAACAAAAGCGAGCGCGTGTCCGACCAGGAGTACTGGGAGTTCTATTTTATCAACCGCACCGAGCTTGACCCCAGACCAGCAATCGTCAAAAACCCCAGGGGATACCGCCGCGGAATGTTTTTGCATATGTACCTTCCTCCCGAATTTTTGAATACGCGCATGTATACGATGCGCTATATTGATCAGAAAAAGGAGGATGATTCCTATCTGTGGTACAGCCAGTTTCGCCGCATTCGGCGCGTGTCAACCTCTCAGCGAACAGACGCGATTGACGGCTCAAACCTTATCTACGATGATGAATATCTGTGGGATGGTCAGCTGCTGCGCAATACCTATGCCTACCGGGGAAAAAAAGATATGTTGACCGACCGGCATGACGGGGTGGGGCAGGTCAGGCGTGAAGCCGGCCAGTCTTTTTCAAACGCTATGAGTTTTGAGCGCTGCAACCTGCTGGTTGTTGATGCAATCAATAAAGACTCTGAATACGTATATAGCAAGCGCGTCTGGTACCTTGATCCTGAAACATATTATATTATGTGGAGCGAGATGTACGACAAGCAGGGCCGCTACTGGAGATTGTTTTTTAACAGTACACAGCCGCTTAAGACTGAAACCGGTGTTATGAAGCCGGTGATTGTGGGCACGCATTTTTTTGATCTTCAGCGGATGCATTCAGGTATCTCCGATCAGCAGAAGGTGTCATCGCCTGCTATATCGGTTTCAACCATCACGGCGGACATGTTCACTATCTCGAATTTGCAGAGGACCCATTAAGACGGTGTGCTGCAGGCGTTGTTTTTTTGTTTTGACTGACAGGTGTATCGGGTTTTAATATTTTCATGAAATGCCTGGTCGTTGTGTTGGGTGCACAGAGGAGCATGAATGAAAAGGCGAGGTGCTGTTTGATAAAACCTGTAGAGTTTCTGCGCGGTAATTTTGAAAAGATTTTTATTTTGATCAGCGTAATTGCTGCTGCGCTCATCACCTATGTTGCTCCCAACAATATTTCCTTTTTGAATTTCTTTTTTCTTCCGGTTATTCTGGCAGGTTATTATGTCGGTGTCCGTTTGTCCGTGCCCGGTGCCGTGTTTTGTGTCTGCGTAGTTGTTTTGTATGCCGCTGTCTCCCCTGCGCAGTTCCAGCCCCCCCAGGATACAGCGCAGGTCATTCTTTTTGTGGTTATCTGGGGTTGTTTCCTGGTGCTTGCCGGTGCGCTGGTCGGTAATCAGCAGGGAAAAATTCAAAGAGATCAGGCACGGCTTGTGAAAATGAATGCTGAGATGCGTGATGCCAATGAAATGCTGAAAAAAGCCCGTAGTGAGACGGTGCTCGGCATGGCAACGCTTTCGGAATACCGTGATCGTGCCACCGGTCTGCACCTGCAGAGAGTCAGCCAGCTGAGCAGGATTTTGGCAGATGAACTCCGTCGCAGTCCGCCCCTGGATAGCTATATTACGGATGATTATGTTGAGGATCTTGTCCTGTCATCGGTGCTGCACGACATTGGTAAGGTGGGTGTTCCCGATTCTATTCTCTTGAAGCCGGAGCGTCTCACCGAGGAGGAATTCGAGGCTGTCAAGGCGCATACGCTTGTGGGCGGCAATGCCCTTGATGCCGTTGAGAAGCGTTTGGACGGTCGGTCATTTTTTACCCTGGGCAAGCAGATTGCCTATTATCATCATGAACGTTGGGATGGCAAAGGCTATCCGAGCGGTTTGAGCAGTGATGCCATACCGCTTTCTGCCCGTATTGTTGCCGTGGCCGACACTTATGACGCCATTACCACAGATCGTGTGTATCGTAAGGCATTGCCGCATGATGAGGCCATGCGTAGAATCCTTAAAGCCAGTGGAACGCAGTTTGATCCCCGCATAGTTGATGCCCTGGCAGCCTGTCAGAGTAGTATACAGCAGGTGATTGCTGAGCAGACCCCATAGTTGTACCAGGTTTTTAATTCGGTATGTTTTTGAGTTGACAATTTTCCACTAATCCCATAAAATATGACTTTATCGCATTGCAAAAGAATGTCTTATTTTTACTGAATTAATCTCATTTTACAATAAAATAAAAAAACCGTAAAACTTCCACTAATCCTCATACAATATCATAAGGGAGAATCTTGCTATGAAAATTACCAGAAGAAGCTTTCTGAAAAACTCAGGTGCAACGGTTGCTGCGGGGGGCTTGGGTCTTGCTCTTGATGCTCAAGAAGCCAAAGCCTCGCCAACCAGGCTTGCAGGCACAACCCGGACCACCACCGTCTGCCCTTATTGTTCAGTAGGATGCAGTATCATCGTGTATACCAAAAACGGCAAGGTCGTATACACTGAGGGCGACACCGAGTCACCCATCAACCAGGGCAGCCTTTGCAGCAAGGGCTCGTCGGTGTTTCAGTTGACCCACAACAATCCTGACCGCCTGAAAAAACCCCTGTACCGCGCGCCCAAAAGCACGAAATGGGAGGAAAAAAGCTGGGACTGGACCATCAATCGCATCGCCCGTAACATCAAAAAAAGCCGCGATGAGAGCTTCAAGCTCACTAATAGCAAGGGCCAGACAGTCAACCGCACCGAGGCCATCGCCTCGGTCGGCAGTGCCGCCTTGGACAATGAAGAGTGCTTCATCTATCAGAAATTTTTGCGGGGTATGGGGCTCGTGAATATTGAGCACCAGGCGCGGATATGACACAGCGCAACTGTAGCGGCTCTGGCAGAGTCGTTTGGGCGCGGCGCAATGACCAACCACTGGATCGATTTTAAGAACGCTGACTGTATACTTGTTATGGGCAGCAATCCTGCCTCGAATCACCCGGTTGCCTTTAAGTGGATACAAAAAGCTCTTGAGAACGGCGCAAAGCTTATCTGCGTTGACCCCCGTTTCACGCAGACAGCGGCAAAAGCCGACATCTATGCTCCTCTACGCTCCGGCACGGACATTGCCTTCTTGGGCGGCATGATAAAGTACATCGTCGACAATAACCTCTATTTTGAGGAGTATGTTAGAGACTACACCAACGCCAGTTTTCTGGTGAACCCCGGCTTCAAAATGCCCGGGGATAACGAGGGCGTATTTTCGGGGCTGACCGGCACAAAAACCAAGGAAGGGTTTGTAAGCGGCACCTACGACAAGGCAAGCTGGTCCTTCCAGATGAACGCCGACGGCACTGTAAAAAATGATCCGACCATGCAGGATCCCAACTGTGTGCTTCAGCTTCTAGGAAAGCATTTTAGCCGGTACACACCTGAAAAAGTCGAGCAGATCACAGGCACACCCAAAGACAAGCTTCTGGAGATATATAAAACCTACGGTGCGACCGGCAAAGCCGGTAAGGCGGGTACTGAGCTGTATGCTATGGGCTGGACCCAGCATACTGTCGGGGTCCAGAACATCCGGTCGATGGCCATCATCCAGCTGTTACTGGGCAATATGGGCATTGCAGGTGGCGGTGTGAACGCAATGCGCGGCGAGTCCAATGTGCAGGGCTCGACCGACCACGGGCTGCTGTTCCATATTCTGCCTGGCTACCTGCAGACGCCGGCGGCGGCGCTGCCGACACTTGCCGCGTACAATGAAAAAAACACGCCCCAGACAAAAGAGCTGCAAAGCGCCAACTGGTGGGCCAATAAGCCCAAGTATATGGCAAGTCTGCTGCGTGCCTTCTACGATCAAGGCCTGCCGCTTGAGGATGCTTATGCTTTGATGCCGAAAATTGATGACGGCGTCAACTACTCCTGGCTCACGATTTTTGACAAAATGTACAAGGGGCAGTTTTCAGGCTTTTTCGCCTGGGGCCAGAATCCGGCCTGCTCGGGTGCCAACGCCAACAAGGTGCGCCAATCCCTTACAAAACTCAAATGGATGGTCAACGTCAACCTTTTTGCCAACGAGACCGGCGATTTCTGGCAGGGCCCGGGCATGAAACCCGAGGAAATCGACACCGAGGTCTTCATGCTGCCCTGCGCCGCCTCAATGGAAAAGGAAGGCAGCATCTCCAACAGCGGTCGCTGGATGCAGTGGCGCTACAAGGCCGTTGATTCACCGGGCGAGGCCATGCCCGACGGCGAAATCATAAGTGCCCTGTACCACGAGGTACGCAGGCTCTATGAAACAGAAGGCGGCGCGTATCCTGATCCCATCCTGAAGCTTACCTGGAACTACGGCAAGCACTTTGACTCTCATGCGGTGGCCAAGGAGATCAACGGCTATTTCCTCGAAGACCGGGAAATCAAAGGCGTACTTTACAAGAAAGGTACTCTCGTGCCGAGTTTTGCGTTTCTGCAGGATGATGGATCCACCTCATCGGGAAACTGGCTCTATTGCAACTCCTATACCGAGGATGGCAATAAGGCCGCACGGCGCGGTACTGAAGATCCCTCCGGTATCGGCCTCTTCCCCGATTGGGCCTGGGCATGGCCCGTGAACCGGCGCATCATCTACAACCGCGCCTCGGTCGATAAAAACGGAGCGCCCTGGGCACCGAACAAACCAGTCATACAGTGGAATGCCACAAAGAAGGCCTGGTCCGGCGACGTGCCTGACGGCGGGTGGCCTCCCCTGGCCGATACAGAGAAAGGCATGAAGCCTTTTATCATGAAGACTGCGGGCGTGGCGCACATTTTCGGCCCCGGTCTTGTCGATGGGCCTTTTCCCGAGCACTACGAGCCATTGGAGTGTCCGATCGACAAAAATCTCATGAGTCCGCAGATGGTAAACCCGGCGGTGAAGCGATGGGAGACGGACGGTGTACCGGAGCTGGATTTGCGCGCAAGCTGCGACCCCCGTTTTCCGTTTGTATGCAGTACGTACCGAGTCAGTGAGCATTGGCAAACGGGAGTCATGACACGCTGGACCCCGTGGTTGCTGGAGATGCAGCCCGAAATGTTTGTTGAAATGAGTCATGAGCTTGCCCAACTCAAAGAAATCCAAAACGGCGAGCGGGTGACCGTCACGTCGGCACGCGGCGAAGTTGAAGCTGTAGCGATCGTTACTCTGCGAATAAAACCATTGACGATTGACGGGGGGACCATTCACCAGGTTGGCATACCGTGGCATTACGGCTGGCGTTATCCCGATCCCAAGTTCAAGGAACTCCGCAGCGCCAATCTGCTGACCCCGAACATCGGCGACCCAAACACCATGATACCCGAGAGCAAGGCTTTCATGGTTAACGTGGTCAAGAAGGAGGTGAAGCGATGAAAAACTCTTCGTTTCTGATCGATCTCACAAAATGTACGGGATGCCGCAGCTGTCAGGTCGCCTGCAAGCAGTGGAACGAGCTTCCAGCCGAAAGAACCGTCAATACAGGTTCCTATCAGAACCCGTTGCTTTTGTCCTCGCAAACGTGGACGCTGATAAAATTTGACGAATTCGAGAAACAGGGGAAAATGCACTGGTTGTTTACCAAGATCGGTTGCATGCATTGCGAACAGCCAGCCTGCGTATCGATATGCCCGGTCGGCGCCTTGCAAAAGACAGAAAGCGGGGCGGTTATATACAATAAAAACGTGTGTATCGGCTGCCGCTATTGCATGATCGCATGCCCGTTCCATATCCCGACCTTTGAATGGAAAAAAGCATTCCCGTTTATCAAAAAATGCACCTTCTGCTTTGACCGTCTGGCAGAAGGCCAAAAACCCGCCTGTGTCTGTGCCTGCCCAACCGGCGCGATTACGTTCGGTACGCGCAATGATATGATTAACAAGGCTCATGGGTTAATCAATAAGCGGTCTAATACCTACAATCCGCATCTGTATGGCGAAAAAGAAGTCGGCGGGACAGCCGTGATGGTGCTTGCTCCCAGAGATGTTGCATTCAGCGATCTTGGATTCCCGAAACTGTCTGAACGTCCACTGCCGACCTGGACCTGGAATGCGCTGAAATTTGTTCCCTCCCAGATAGTGTTGGTGAGCGCCGCAATGGCATTCTTCTACTGGCTTACCAAGCGGAAAATGAAAAAGAAAGACGCCGACAAGGAGGTGCAGCATGACGCATAATCAGGATAAGATTATTGGAACCGGTTCAATTATCTTAATCAGTCTTATGATTTTGAGCCTTCCTGTTGCAGCATACCGTTATATCAACGGTCTTGGGGCGATCTCCAATTTGTCCGATGCATATCCCTGGGGTTTCTGGATCAGCTTTGACCTGTTCTGCGGCGTGGCCCTGGCTTCAGGGGCATTTGTCGTTGCGGCCGCGGTTGAAATTTTTGGCGGAAAAACCATGAAACCGCTGCTGCGCCCCGCAATTCTGACCGGGTTTCTGGGCTATATCCTTGTCGGTACCGCGCTGATGGTTGACTTGGGCCAGTATCACCGCATCTGGTATCTAACCTGGAGCTGGAACCTACATTCACCTTTGTTTGAAGTCGGCTGGTGCGTGATGCTGTACCTGACCGTTCTGGCCCTGGAATTTGCGCCGGTTGTGCTTGAAAAATTTAAACTTGAGGTTCCGCTGAAGATCTTCAAGCGTGTATCAATTGTCTTTATCATTGCAGGCATTACCCTGTCAACCATGCATCAGTCCTCGCTGGGCACCATGCTGCTGATTATACAGGGCAAGTTGCATCCCCTGTGGCATACACAGATTCTGCCAATATTGTTTTTAAATACAGCCATTGCCGCGGGTATCGCCATGGTGATTTTCGAATCAACCCTCACCATGAAAATTTTCAAACGCCCGGCTGAGACACGTGCACAGGGCACACTTGCCAAGGGACTGCCTTGGGTTCTGGGTATTTATTTCATTATCCGAATTGTAGACCTTACCATCCAGGGACGCGTCGGCATGATGTTTGACGGTTCACGGGAAAGCATCTGGTTTATAATCGAAATGCTCATCGGTACGATTATCCCGTTTTTCTATTTTCTCAACAAAAGCGTCCTCAAAAGCACTCCGGCCATGTTTATCGGCTCACTTTTCGTGCTGGCCGGCCTGGTGTTCAACCGCTTTATTGTCTCCTGGTTTGGAATTTTAGTTCCGGAAACAGCAAGTTATTCTCCGCATATCATGGAGATTATGATTTCAGCCGGAATCGTGTCAGGAGGTATTATGGCCTTTTACCTGATTTCCAGATTCTTCCCGGTAATCTCTGAGGAGCATTAATCCTTCGGATGAATTTCTGCACAGTCTTGAAGGCTGCCGCTGTACGCGGCAGCCTTCTTTGTTTCCCGTGCAGCCAGGCCTTGATTTTCTCTCGGGCATCATCCAGGAGAGATTTTGGAGCGACTGTATTGATTGTCAATAGGCGCTAGCAATAATTTTCGCTATAAGGTTGATTATTTTTCAACATAGAGTTAAGCATAATTACAAGTTTTCGCATACAGGCGGTAAGGGCAACACGGTG